>Ga0214170_1000237_pt1 | contig 22774 bp, 24 predicted proteins | sample TroBogEpilimnion_2_FD_153008 | JGI IMG/M metagenome (GOLD analysis project Ga0214170, IMG submission 153008) | Freshwater microbial communities from Trout Bog Lake, WI - 27JUN2007 epilimnion | ecosystem: Environmental > Aquatic > Freshwater > Lake > Epilimnion/Euphotic zone | place: Trout Bog... | reverse complement strand
GGTGACGGGAGTCTCGCAAGCGATGGGCCTGGTTGTTGGCCTTTTCTTGGTACTTGTATCCGGTTCATGGATTGCCCCGAATCTTTCATGGAATGGTTATTTCATTCCAGCGATTGGCGCGGGCATTGCGGGCTTTCTTGGACTCACTGCTTTTTACGCCGGGCTGGCGACGGGACGGATGGGAGTTGTTTCGCCGATCAGCTCGCTCTCCGCAATTATTCCGTTGGCCTATGCATTTATTCACGGCGAACGTCCCCATCTCATTCAATACATGGGAATGGTTATCGCTTTGGCGGGAGCGTTCTGCGCTTCTGGGCCAGAACTCGTGAAGAAACTTCCCGTGAAGCCACTCCTTTTTGGTCTGTGTGCGGCGGTCGGATTCGGAACCGCGCTTACCTTTATGGCACAAGGGTCTAAGACGAGTTCGCTTTTAACGATGACGTCGATGCGACTTATTACAGTGACGATGTGTCTCTTTATTGCGGCTCGGTATCGGACCGTAGGGGGCTTTGCGATTCGAGATGTACGTACGCTTTTTGTATTGGGTTCCGCCGATTTCGCTGCGAACTATCTGCTGGGAGTTGCCACGACAAAGGGCTTGGTCTCGATTGCAATGGTTTTGGGGTCGCTTTTCCCCATCGTCACATCGTTGCTGGCATTTCGTTTCCTGCACGAGCGACTACACAAAGTTCAGTACTTGGGAATCCTTCTTGCGGTTGGTGGAGTAGCGCTCATCTCGCTCAACGGGTAGGGCTAGTTCACTGTGCAGTTAGCCGAAGAGGCAGTTAGTCGACTAGGCAGTCAGCCTCGTTCGTAATATTCGAATGTCTCGTCACCCATCGATTCGCTTGAAACCAAGACGAATCCGTGAAGTAATTCATGAAAATCAATCACCGACTCATGTGGCGCAAGCGTCGTGCGGGTGAGATGAATGCCGTCCACTTGGTGATCATGCGTTAGGGCCGTCAACAAATGAGCGCCACCTTCGACCAAGATACGCTGGTACCCGCGTCGCTTGATTTCTGCGATCGCTTCGCGCGGAGTTAGATTCAGCAAGATTGCGCTCTGGTTCTCTGCGGCGGCGCCGGGCAAGTTTTTGCTCCTACTGACGACGAATAGCGGAATCGGGGTAACCCGATACGGCTCGGTCCGAGCGGTCTCGCCGCCAATCAACAATGCAGTGGCCTCGCCGCGAATGGCGTGAAATCGACTCCGGTCCCGGTTGGAGCTGAGCCCGTTTGAGGTGCCCCCGATTGTGGTCGAACCATCCGCACCCACTACAAGGTTCGCGCGCACCCAGGTCATGGCCTCAATCTAGTGTCAGTGGTCGCATTTACCGTAGGTATATGAAAATCGATTGCGACTCATGCTCCCTCAAAAACATCTCGTGCGACGACTGCGTGATGACGGTTCTGCTCCAGATTCTCCCGATCAATGAATCTCGCCAGACCTCGCCTGCGATCACTGATGGTGACGCACAAATATTCTCAGTATTGGCTGAGGCCGGAATGGTGCCAACGCTCAAATATCGCGCTCGCTAAGCGTGAAAATGCGGCGGTTATACTTACGCCTCTATGAAGGTCACTAGCAGCGCATCAGCCAAACCGGATATCCGACGATTCGGTGCTCGGTACTTGGGCGTCGCTCTCATAGCCTCGCTCTCGATTGGCTACTCCACGTCGAGCGCCCATGCGGCGGATTTGAACGCTGTCCGTGCGCAAGTGCTACAGCTACAACAAGAGGCGACATCGATCGCCGAGAGCGCCCAGCAGGCGCAGGTCGAGATGAACAACCTCAACCGCCAACTATCGAGTGTTCAGAATCAGGCTGCTGCCGACCAAGCGACCGTCTCGCAATATCAAAAATCATTAGGCGCGATCGCGGCCGAGCAATATAAAAACGGTGGACTGGGCCAGGGCATGCAGTTGCTTTTCTCTTCCAACCCACAGCTCTACCTCGACGAAGCCGGCGCGCTAGAAATTATTACGAAAAAGAAATCGCTCGAACTCAAGAGTTACAGCGTCGCGAAGCAACGTCTGCAAGCCACCTCATTGGTAGTAGGTGACAAGTTGGCGTTGGCAAAGGCGGCCCACGATCGATTCGTCGCTCGCCAATTAGAGGCGAATAAGAAGCTTGCTCAAGTCCAGACACTTTTGAACTCGCTCACCAAGGCGGAGCAAGAACGTCTAGCCGCGCTTGCTGCCAGCCAAGATAGCGCTGACACAAAGTATTCGCTCGAACAAGCCGCAAAGGCCAATCTCGGATCAGGGCGAGGAGCGACCGCGCTTCGCTACGCGATTAAACAGATTGGTGACCGATACGTCTTCGGTGCCGCTGGTCCCATTTACTGGGATTGCTCTGGATTGACGATGCGTTCATTCGCTCAAGCAGGCGTTGGCTTGCCGCACTCCGCTGCTTATCAATACAGCTTCGGCCGATCTATCGCCCGCAACGCATTGCAAGCGGGTGACTTAGTATTTTTTGGACGCCCGATTGATCACGTTGGAATTTATCTCGGCGGTGGAGAGATGGTCGACGCACCACACGCTGGTGCGCGGGTTCGCGTTGAACCCTTCGGCAGCTACTTCGGTCGTTTGCCGTACGTCGGTGCGCGCCGGATTTAATGAGCGGAGCTAGCTCGAGCCGTCGAATTCTGCTCGTCACCAACGATCTAGGACCTCGCGCTGGTGGCATTGAAACTTTTATTCTCGGATTGTTGCGGTATCTAGATGGCTCCGAGCTCGTGATCTACACATCGGCGCAAGAAGGATCTACTGAATTTGATAGCGCGCTCGCGGCCGAGCATGGTGTAATCGTTATTCGCGACAAATCAAAGGTACTTCTCCCTAGCCCTCGTGTCACACGAAGCGTGGTTCGCACGATGCGCGAATATGGATCCACGGTGGTGTGGTTTGGTGCAACGGCACCATTGGCATGGATGGCGCCCACCCTGCGACGCAACGGCGCGAAGCGAATAGTTGGACTTACGCACGGCCATGAAGTCTGGTGGGCCAAGGTCTTTCCATTCTCGCTCGCGATGCGCCGAATGGGTAATGCAATGGATGCGGTGACATATTTGGGCGACTTCACCCGAAGCGCAATCTCGCCTGCAATGGGCGAACATCCCGAATACGTTCGAATCGCGCCCGGCATCGATATTGAACATTTTCGGCCAGGAAGTGGTGCGGAAATCCGCAGCACACTGGGTATTGAAAATAAGCGCGTCATCATGTGCGTTGGACGATTGGTTCATCGAAAGGGGCAGGATGCGCTTATCGCCGCGATGCCCAATATCGTTAAACGTTTACCCGAAGCGGTACTCGTCTTGGTTGGAGTCGGACCCCGCGAAAAGTATCTACGCAAGCAGGTCGAACGACTTGGTCTTCAATCGTCGGTGATTTTTACTGGCCGGGTTCAGTACACGCAACTTCCTCAGTATTTTCAAGCCGCAGATTTATTTGTGATGCCTTCACGTTCACGATTGGCCGGATTGGAAGTCGAAGGTCTGGGAATTGTCTATCTCGAGGCTAGCGCCTGCGGGATTCCGGTCATCGCTGGAAAATCCGGCGGCGCGCCCGACGCGGTCTTGTCGGGGGAGACAGGTCTCCTAGTCGACGGAAAAAATCCAACCGAGATCTCAAACACGATTGTCGCATTGCTTCCGGATCGAAATCGGCTCCTCGCGATGGGCAAGGCAGGCAATAAGTGGGTGAGCGCTGAATGGTCGTGGGACATCTGGGGCAAAAAGTTTGCAGCGCTCTTGGAGCAGAATTAACTAATCATTCCTAATCGTTTACTGACCACGATTGCCTCAGCCCTGCTCGAGACGTTCAACTTTTGATAAATCCCCGATAAGTGAGATTTTACGGTTGCGACCGAGAGAAATAGCTCGTCTGCTATCACCTTCGTCGTAACGCCACGAGCTAGTTGAGTAAGTACTTTCATCTCGGCTGTGGTGAGAGCGCCTAAAACATCGCGGCTACTCATATCGATGATTGCGAGCGCTAACTCTTCGCGCGCACCGCGAAGTTCGTTTCTTGCCGAAGCAGTTAAACCAGGTGAGCCAATGATGGAATCGAGACGTAACCCGATCAGGCTGAGCGCGTTGCTTGGGCCGGTCGATGGCCTAGGCAAAAAGCGCTTCGATCTCCGATTTAAATTCTTCGTTGATGACGTGGCGCTTAATGGAGAGCTTTGCCGTCAGTTGCCCACCAGCGATGGTGAAGTCACCCGGCAGGATGGTGAACTTGCGGATTGATTCGGCGCGACTGACCGCCTTGTTTGCCTCATCGACCGCGGTCTGTACGACAGCGATTAGAGCCGGATCATTTGCTAAGTCAGCAACCGCGGTTGTTGGCTTCTTGTTGGTCACGGCCCAAGCCTTGACCGCATCTGGGTCGAGCGTGATCAGCGCTGCGATGAATGGCTTATTGTCGCCGACGACCATGCACTGACTGACTAATGGGTGCGCGCGTAGTCGATCCTCAAGGACAGCGGGCGCGACATTCTTACCTCCGGCCGTGACGAGAAGTTCTTTCTTGCGACCCACGATATACAGGAAGCCATTCTCATCCAATGTGCCCAAGTCGCCTGAGTGGAAGTAACCATCGCTTTCCAGGGCTTCTGCATTCGCGGCTGAATTCTGCCAATAGCCTCGCATCACGATCGCGCCTTTAATCAAGACCTCGCCATCATCTGCAATTTTGATAGTTGTTCCGGGGAGCGGCTTTCCGACTGAACCAACGCGTTGTTCGCTCGACAAATTCAATGTTGCGCCCGCCGTTGTTTCCGTTAAACCGTAACCTTCCAAGATATTGATGCCCACGCCACGATAGAAGTGGCCCAGTCGCGTTCCGAGCGGCGCGCCACCAGAAATCGCAGCTTCTACTTTGCCGCCTAGTCCGTTGCGAATTTTGGCGTAAACAAGCTTGTCGAAGATTCCATGTTGCAATCGGAGCAACGGCGAAGGTCCACGTCCATCCAGTGCCTCACTGTATTTAACGGCAACGTGGGCGGCCTTGCGAAATATTTTTCCTTTGCCTGCTTCATCGGCACGCGATTCGGCGCCGTTATAGACCTTTTCAAAGATGCGAGGAACCGCAAGAACGAAGGTCGGCTTGAATGATGCCAAGTCCATCGGCAAGCGAGCGATATCTCCGCAGTGCGCAAGATGTAATCCGGCGGTGATGGCTCCGACTTGAACCATGCGGCCAAAGACGTGCGCGATCGGAAGGAACAAGAGCGTCGAGCCGCCAGGTTTGAGGAAGAGGTCGCTCGCGCCCTGTACAACGTTGCCGCATTCGGACAAGAAATTTCCATGGGTTAGTTCAACGCCTTTGGGACGTCCAGTTGTGCCGGAGGTGTAGATGAGAGTGGCGAGCGAGTCGGGCGTCAATGTCGCGCGTCGAGCGTTGACGTCGGCATCCGTCACGTTAGCCCCGGCAGCAGTCAGCGTTGCTACGGCATCCTCTGTAATGGTCCAGACTCGCGAGCAATGGGATGGCAAGACTGGTTGCGCAAGTTCGCGCATGGCGGGAGTTTCAACCACCAAAGCAACCGAACCAGAATCCGAGAGAATCCATTCGATTTGTTCCGCGCTCGACGTTTCGTAAATGGGGACCGTCACCGCTCCAGCAAACCAAATAGCAAAATCGAGAATGGTCCATTCATAACGCGTCTTCGCCATCAAGGCGACCCGATCGCCGGCCTGAACGCCAGAAGCGATTAAGCCCTTGGCAACGCCGCGAATTTCTGCGTCGAATTCTTTTGCCGTGACGGCTTGCCACCCTTCACCGACCGGGCGGCTCACCATGACCCGCGCTGGTTCGAAATGAGCTCGATCCGAGACCAGGTTGGTGAGGTTGCCAGAGCTCGCCGGCGGAACAAGCGCGGGGGTAGTGAATTCCTTCATGCGGCCAACGCTAGCCCTTCACCTCGCACTTTTGCTAGCACCACAGCAGGTAACCTTCCGCCTATGAGCGATATATCGACCAATTCAATGACGATTGAGGCCACTGCAGACGACGTTCGGACAGTGCTCTTTGACCTAGCGACATACCCAGAATGGTCCAGCGCCATTAAGTCGGTCGAGGTCTTGGAGAAAGATTCCCAATCGCGTCCCACAAAGGTCAAAATGAAGGTCGACGCAGGCGTCATGAAAGATAACGTGACCTTGGATTATGACTGGTCGCTCGCCCCAGAAAAACTTCTCTTCACTTTTGACGACGCCGACTTGTTGACGGATATGTCCGGTGCGTACATCGTTAAAGATAACGGCGACGACACCACATCCGTTACCTACGAATTGACCGTCGCACTCTCAATGCCTGTCCCTGCGATGATGCGCCACAAGGCGGAGCGCGCCACGATTGATTTGGCGCTGAACGAACTCAAGAAGAAGCTCGAGGAGTAAATGCCGGCTACACAGGAATTAAGCATTGGCGTTGATATCGGTGGCACCAAGGTATTAGGTGGAGTGGTCGATGCTGATGGAAATATTCTGCTTCGTTCCAGGCGAGATACCCCCAAGCAAGGTGGCGCGGCGCTAACGGACACAATCGCAGAGGTCATTCAAGAACTTCGCGCTACCCATCCGGTGGATTCAATTGGCATATCCGCCGCTGGATTTATCTCAAATGATCGCAAGACCATTTTGGCAACGCCGAACATTGCGGGCTGGAATGGCGTCGACCTTGAGAAGGAGATTCGCGATCGCACGGGATTACATATTGTTTTAGAGAATGATGCGAATTCGGCCGCGTGGGGCGAGGCCCGACATGGTGCGGGTCGTGGCGAAGACCATATGTTGATGCTCACTATTGGTACTGGCGTCGGTGGTGGATTCGTCGTGAATGGCGAGCTCTACCGTGGAGGTTTTGGAATAGCTGCTGAATTCGGCCATATGCGGGTAGTTCCTGATGGACATCTGTGTGGATGTGGCGCACGAGGTTGTCTCGAGCAATACGCATCCGGAACGGCGCTCATGCGTCACACTCGCGAGTCGATTGCTGCCACGCCGGATATTGCACATAACCTTCTTTCTCGTGGCGATGGAACGATTCAAGGCCTGACCGGCAAACACATTACAGATGCTGCGCGAGATGGCGATGTAGTCGCGCTTGCCGCCTTCAACACGACCGGACAATGGTTGGGCGCTGGTATCGCGAGTTTGGTCGCGGTCCTCGATCCGGCGTGCGTTGTTATTGGTGGGGGAGTTATCGATGCTGGTGAAATCTTGCTCGCTCCTACTCGGGTAGCGATGGAACGGAATATTCCTTTTGCCGGAAAGCGCCCAGGTCCGACAATCGTGGCCGCCCAATTGGGCAACGATGCTGGCTTGGTGGGGGTTGCGGATTTAGCTCGGCGCTAATCAGCAAAACAATCTGTTCAGCTAAACGATTGCACCATCATCACCCGGATCTACTTCGTCATCCTTGCGGGCTGACTTCCAAATCCACGTAGCGACGCCCGCTATAAATGCCAAAATTCCGGGCCATGGTCCCAATCCGATGGGATCGAATCCGATCAGTAGATACAGAAATATCAACCCTAATCCGCCGAGCATTCCCACGACCGACCATCTCGTGATGTGGTCCGATGGTCCGAGCGCTGGGTTAGGAGGCTCAAAGCCTTCTGGGTCCTTTCGAGCATCGAGTTCATCTAAATAGGTAGTCGGCGCTGATTCGTCGAGTGAGAGTCCTGCAACAATTGATTCAAACTCCGCGTCAATCAGATCTTTTTCATCGGCTTCGCTCATTCGAGCCACCACGTCGTCGTTTCGGCTCAGCTCGCCCGAGAGCACATCATGAATGAAGATGACGGATTCTTCGATGAGGACATCCGCGTCATAGTCCAACGAGACATTGTGAAAGGAGTTTTCAAAAACGACTTCGCGAATATCGACCGAATAGACGTTATCGATAATAGTTTCACTGTTGACTGGGTGAACGGTGTGATCGTCAAGTGAATACGAGACCATCAAAGGTGTGTCAACCAGATACAAATCGCGTTCGGTCATTCGCCAGAACTTCCGAAGCGACTGCAGCGCGCGAAGCGGAATTCGAGGGAGAATGTGATTAGGCGGATTCGGCTTCTTGCAATCAGTGGGACCAGAAGGAATGCTCGGCACTACTTTTGATAAGAGTGGCACTAATCGCATTGACGGTCGATCATCAAATATTGCGGCGTTGACGAGTAGCGTGCCGGCGATTTCCGAGCCACGAATTTGTGCGAGTCGAAGCGCGATTCCGCCGCCCATGGAAAAACCTGCAACAAAAACCTGTGAACACTCTGATTTGAGTTTGAGTAGTGCCGCCTCGGCATCGCGATACCAATCAGCCCAGGTTGTGGAATTTAGCGCGGCGGTCGTGGTTCCGTGACCAGCCAAGCGAGGCGCCAAGACAGTGAATCCAGCGGCATGCAAACCTTCGGCCCACGGGCGAATCGATGCGGGGGAGCCCATAAAGCCGTGAAGTACCAGGACTCCGACATCTCCACCCGAGAGCGAAATTTCCTGAGAGTTTGCTGGCTCGCTCACGCTCAGATACTCGCACAGATTTGGCTCTCTCACCCCATTGGCTAGAATCCCGACATGGTTTATCAGACATTGAAGTCATTTCTGATTCCCATTTTGACGATTCTCTTTCGCCCAAAGGTCACTGGTCTTCGCCATGTTCCGCAAAACGGCCCAGTCATCATCGCGTCGAATCACCTCTCCTTTAGCGATTCAATTTTTATGCCGCTTGTCGTTCCTCGTAAGGTCACCTTTTTAGCCAAGAGCGAGTACTTCACCTCTCCGGGCATTAAGGGTTTTGCCAAGAAGAAAACCTTCGAAGCACTTGGTCAGGTTCCGGTGGATCGCTCGGGTGGCCGCCGCAGCGAGGCTGCGTTGAATACCGGCTTGGAATTGCTCTCGGCTGGAAATTGCATCGGTATTTACCCCGAAGGAACGCGTTCGCCAGACGGCAAGCTCTACAAAGGCCGTACGGGTATTGCCCGACTCGCGATTGAGTCAGGGGCCGCAGTTGTTCCCGTCGCAATGTTTAATACCGCGGAAATTCAACCTACGGGGCAAGTGATTCCCAAGGTCACTCGCGTGGAGATGGTCTTTGGTGAAGCGATGTACTTCAGCGGAGATTCCAGCGACCTACAGCATTTGCGCAAGGTCACCGACGAGATCATGGATGCGATTCACACGCTCTCGGGTCAAGAGTATGTGGATATGTACGCCTCCGAAGCCAAGGCGATCATTGCTGATGCGGCTCGGGAACGGATGAAGCAAGAACTTCGCGCCAAGAAAGCAGCGAAGAAGAAGCCCGGTTCTAATTAAATAGTTCTCATTAACCTGACAAATTAACGAGCGCCAATAACCTCTCGGCGAGCGCTGAGATAGTTGCACTGATCGCAATTTGATTTAGATTCAGGCAATTCGCCGGTAATCATCGTGATGAAGTCGGTCAGGCGCTGTTGAAGCGCGTCGGGATCACGTTCAATCGGATACCACTCACAGCTGAGCTCCATGCCGAAGTTGCCTGATGAGTTCCCGCGGACCTTGACAGGGGACCAGACCAGTAATCCGAGCGAGCTGATCTTCTTTGGTTCACCCTTTGCCGGGTTCTCTAGCGCAAAGGCGTATGCCTCGAGTTGAGGAGCGTAAAACTTGCTCTTATCGCTCTGCCGCGCTTGGAACTTGCAGTCGACGATTCCGTAAGTGCCATCCGGAAATTCCATCATCAAGTCGTAGACGCCCTTAATGGCCAGCGGAGTCTCTTCGCCATTAACAACAATCGGCTTGGATTGAACCCAGCCACCGCGATCATGCACTTTTCCTTCAGGCATGGCGGCATGAAGATCGGCAGAGGTCTTTCCCACGCACGCCATCTCTTGCATTTCGGCGAGCTCTTTGACGAGTGGCATGAAGTTAGGCGCTTGCAATTGTTCGTTGTAGTAAAGCCAGAGGCAACGGTGGCAACCGTTCCACGAGAAGGTCAGCGCGCTAGGGGAGATATTCGAGCGTCCATTAGGACTGATTTTTATTGTCATGCCGAGTATTTTGCCCGCTTGGTCTGACAATCACGGGTACCGCCACCCTGCGCGAGAGGGTTAGGACTGACGGATCGCGTTAACCAAGGTGAATATCCCCAGCAGAATCATGACGGCGCCACCGGTGATGCGCATTCTGACCAATCGCTTAACCTCAGTGGCTAGCCAATTGCGGATGGTTCCCGCCAATACGCCCCAGCCGCCATCGGAGAAGAAGGCAAGGATCGCGAAGATTGCGCCCATCAGAATCAATTGAGAAGTGACGTGGCCTTTCGCGCGATCAACAAATGCAGGGAGTATCGCGGCGAAGAAGACCATGCCCTTGGGGTTTAACGCCCCCACCCAAAAACCGTCGCGCATCGAGCGGATCACCGAAGGGCGGATGTCACCTTGCTTGGTCATGTCGGCAGCGTGAAGCCCGCTGTGGCGAACCGCGTCGATGCCCAGGTAGACCAAGTAGGCGCCACCGAGTATCTGCACCGCCGTAAAGGCGAGTTTGGAATGTTGCAAGACCGGACCGAGGCCAACCGCTACGACGACCGAGAGCGTGAAGGCGCCCAAGACATTGCCAGCAACGGTTGCGACAGCTGTTCCGCGGCCCCACGCGATCGCTCGGGCGATGACGAAGAGCACGCTTGGGCCAGGCGCCAGGATGATGACTATCGCCGCTATGGCGTACTCCCAGACCCTGCTGGGGACGACAAGCATCATGAGGGGAGGTTCGCTATCGAGCTCACCAGGCGAGCCTAAACCCGCGACACGCGCAGGGAGGGGAGCGCTGGGCTTGCCCGATGGAGAGATATCGGCTTAAATAACGCCACGATATATCGAATCGATATATACGATCGATATACCTGGTCGATATACACGGCAGCTTCACTCTAAGGGAAAGCGAGGAACGAGATGCGCTCACGTAGCGAAGCACTCGAATTCGCGCTCCTCGGGCTGTTGAGCCAGGGCAACCTCCACGGGTACGAGCTTCGCAAGCGCCTGATCGCCATCTATGGCCCGTTCCGCGCTCTTTCATTTTCCGTGCTTTACCCACAACTTCGTCGCATGCTCGAGGCCGGCGTCATCGAGGAATCGATGGTCGAAACCCCAGGGCGCTCGCGACGTTCAAGAATTTCTTACGCCCTTACTGAAAAGGGAAAGAAGCATTTTGCAGAGATGACTTCTTCATCTGGTCCCGACACCTGGGACGACGATAGCTTTGAAGTTCGGTTCGCATTTTTCGGACCAACTCCAAAAAACAACCGGTTGCAAATCTTGGAAGGTCGACTCCGTCGAGCCGCTGAGAAGGCTGCCATTCTGCGAAACGAGTTGGAGAAATCTCCAGCTGGTATCGACAAGTACCTCGTTGAGTGGCGTCGTCACTCGTTGGAATCCACCGAACGTGAAATCACGTGGTTGGAAGAAATGATAAATACCGAAAGGAAATCCTCGTGAGCACATCACCAAATGGCGAAATCCGGGTAGCGATTATCGGCGTAGGAAACTGCGCAAACTCGCTTATCCAAGGCGTTACTTATTACAAGGACGCAGCAGCCGATACCGAGATCCCAGGTCTCATGCACGCAGTCTTGGGCGGGTACCACGTCCGCGACGTAAAGTTCGTTGCAGCTTTCGACGTCGACGCCAAGAAGGTCGGACTCGATATTGCTGATGCCATGTGGGCCAGCGAGAACAACACCATTAAGTTCTGCGACGTTGCCAAGACTGGCATCACAGTAGAGCGCGGTCACACCTTGGACGGCCTCGGTCGTTACTACAAGGAGACCATCACCGAATCAACAGCGGCCCCGGTCGATATCGTTGCTCGCCTCAAGGAAGAGAAAGTAGATGTTCTTATCTGCTACCTCCCTGTAGGTTCAGAAGAGGCTGCTAAGTACTACGCCCAGTGCGCAATAGACGCCGGCGTGGCTTTCGTGAACGCTCTTCCTGTCTTCATCGCATCGGACCCAGTCTGGGCTGATAAGTTCACCAAAGCCGGTATCCCCATCGTTGGCGACGACATCAAGTCCCAGGTCGGCGCAACCATCACTCACCGCATCATGGCGAAGTTGTTCCAGGATCGTGGCGTTCACTTGGACCGCACCTACCAGCTCAACGTTGGTGGAAACATGGACTTCAAGAACATGTTGGAGCGCGACCGCCTCGAGTCGAAGAAGATTTCGAAGACTCAGTCTGTGACATCACAGCTTGATCACGATATGGGCGCTAAGAACGTTCACATCGGACCATCGGATTACATTCCTTGGTTGGATGACCGCAAGTGGGCCTACGTTCGCCTTGAAGGTCGCGCCTTCGGCGACGTCCCTCTAAACCTTGAATACAAGCTGGAAGTATGGGATTCACCTAACTCGGCCGGCGTCATCATCGACGCACTGCGTTGCGCAAAGATCGCGCTCGATCGCAAGATCGGCGGACCATTGCTCTCGCCATCGTCGTATTTCATGAAGTCACCTCCAATTCAGTACACCGACGAGCAAGCACATGCGAAGACGGAAGAGTTCATCGCTGGAAAGCTCGAAAGATAAATAAGCCGTAAAGAAAAAGCCCCTGATCATTCAGGGGCTTTTTTATTGCGCTGTTTCTTTGCGCTGTGAATCGCGCTAGCGCAAAAGGTAAGGGCGGGTATCCGCGTCGTTGAAGTAATGCCAATCGACATCAAGCACCTCAATGGGATGTTCCTTGTCGTTCTCGGGACTGCGCCACTTAATAAGCGATTGGCCTGCAGGGAGATTCGCTGGTGCATCGGCGTGATTGCGCATCGAGTGGTGGTGAATCTCGGTACCTTCGATGAACCATTCCTCCCAAAGGGCTGGGGCGCCGCCATTGCGCTTCACCGGATCCAGGGGAGCAGCGTGGAGAACGCCAGGTGGAAGCCGGTCGAGGCGGAAGAAGGTCCAGTAGTAGTCCTGATAGGGATTCTTCTCAGCCGCGCTGTTGCGAAGAGGTTGCAAAAAAGAGGCTTCGAAATCGATACCGATCTGCTCGGCGAAGAGCGGCACGCCTAAATCACGCCAGACCTTCTCAAGCTCGGACTTCCACTTGCTTGACTTGCTGGAGTAATTAGAGTTGCTGGAGCTCACCTTGAAGACCGGCCTCTCTGGCTCGAATGAGCTCGAATTATCACGAAAGCGTTATAAATATCAGGCGTTAAGTCGCTTGACCACACCTAGGCGTGCAACTTTAATTCTCTTGTCATCGTTGTCAAGTTCTGGAGCTATCCCCGTCACCGAATTGTCATCGTTGTCATAACCGCTTCATATGTATTACCTGCATATGCAGTACCTGCACAGAGAAGTCCCTCTCTGTCATTTCGAAAGGAAACACATGTCAGTATCACGTAAGCGTTTGGTCGCTGCGGCTGCTGCAATCTCAACAGTTGCTCTTTCAACTGTCGGCGTTGCCGCTCCTTCACATGCAGCTGGTCACACCATTGCATTCGTTATGGGCGCAGAAGCCGACCCATTCTTCAAGGCGATGAAGGTTGGCGCCGATGCAGAAGCTAAGGCTCTTGGCGTAACAGTTATCTGGCAGGGAGACCCATCGGTCTACTCACCAGCAACCCAAATTCCTATCGCTGATCAGGTCTTGGCTCAGAAGCCAGACGGCTTGGTTTTGATCCCAACAGATCCAACAGCTCTTCAGGCTGAGAGCGATAAGGCAGTTGCAGCTGGTATTCCAGTTGTAAACGTCGACACTCACGTTAACGATCTTTCTAAGGTCACATCTTTCATCACCGGCGACAACGCTGATGGTGGCGCGAAGGCTGCAGACGCACTTGCAACTGCAATCAAGTACACCAAGGGCAAGACCTACCAGGTCGTTGTTGGCTTGACCTCTGCAACAGCAACAACAAACGTTGCTCGCCTCCAGGGCTTCTCCGCAGCAATTGCTAAGAAGTACCCAGGTATCAAGATTGTTGACAAGGCATACTCACAGTCACAACCTTCAGTTGCTAACACCAACGTTTCAAACTGGTTGACCAAGTATCCAAAGCTTGCTGGAATCTTCGCAATCGATGGAACCAACGCTGCAGGTGCTGCTTCAGCACTTCAGGCTAAGGGTCTCGTCGGCAAGATTGCCTTGATCGGATACGACGCTTACCCAGGTAACGTTGCATTGATCCAAAAGGGTGTCTTCACCGCTTTGATCGCACAGAACCCAGCAGCAGAAGCAAAGCTTGCAATCGATGACCTCGTTGCAGTTTTGGATAAGACTTCAGCCGCAGCCTCTATCAAGAAGAACGTTGTTATCCCTAACGTTGTCTTGACAGCTAAGACCTCAGCTGCTGACTTGGCTAAGTACACCTACGTCGCATAATTGCGATTTAGGCTGAATTAGCTAGTTCAGCCAGGCAGAGAAGCCAGCTGGCCGTCGTTCGACAGTCGGCTGGCTTTCTCTTAGAAATTCTTTGATTTAGAATCGAATCACTCAACATTTGGAGTAGATGTGAAATCACTTGTACAGCGCGGTAGGGCAGCTCTGGGAAACCAGCAAGTTCTTCTGCTCGTAGTCCTCATCCTCATGGTGGGTTTCTTCACCTGGCGTAATCACATCTTCTTCACCACTGCGGTTTTTGGAAATATCCTCTCGGACTGGTTCCCGGTTATTTTGATCGGAATCGGCGAAACCTTCGTCATTATTTCTGGGGGCATTGATCTCTCTGTCGGCTCCACCGTCGGAATCTCAGGTGTCGTAGCCGCAATCTCTATGGAGCATTTAACTTCCCATAAAGTGGGACAAAATTTCACACTCGTTCTGGGTTTTCTTATCTGCGTGGGTATCGGCCTACTCGTCGGATTAATAAATGCCTTGCTTATTACCAAGGCGCACTTGGTCCCCTTCATTGCAACGCTTGTGACAATGGGTGCAGGCGCTGGATTGGCAATCGTTTTCACCGGTGGCGCCCCAATCGGCGGCGGCCCCGATAAGACAATCAGCCTTAGCGTTCCGGACTTTGGTCCATTTAACCGTCCAGGAATTGCAATCGTCATTCTCGTTTCAATCCTTGGCTTGTATCTGCACAAAGCCCGATTCGGTCGCTATACCTATGCGATTGGCTCTAACCCATTCGCTGCGCGCGCCGCGGGTATTAACGTCGACCGCCATCTCATCAAGATTTATATTCTTTCCGGCGTGCTTGCCGGCATGGCGGGGTACTACTACTACCTCCGACTTGGTGTTGGCGCACCAACCTCTGGCCAAGGTGGAGAGCTTCAAGCGATTGCGGCTGTTGTTATTGGCGGAGCCGCCCTTTCTGGTGGAGTAGGTAACTTTTTTGGAACGGCACTCGGCGCTCTTATTCTCACTACTGTCACCAGCGGTCTGATCATCATCAATGTGGCCGCAAACTGGAAGCAGGTCGTTGTGGCGATTCTGATTGCCGCGGCTGTTCTCTTGCAAGAATTCCGTAACCGAGTAAGGAAGTAATCGCGATGTCACAGTCCTCACAGCCTCTTTACGAAGTTCGCAACGTCTCCAAGCACTATGGCTCGGTCAAGGCGCTTGAAAATGTCAGTCTTTCTATTCACGCAGGTGAAGTAGTCGGCCTTGTTGGCGACAACGGCGCGGGCAAATCGACGCTGGTAAAGGTTCTCTCCGGCGCGCATCAACCCTCCGAAGGCCAGATTTTCCTTGATGGTCAGGAGCGCAAGTGGGACTCTCCACACGATGCGCTGGAAGCCGGCGTGGAAACCTTGTATCAGGATTCTGGTCTGGCGCCACATCTCTCCGTCAGTTCAAACGTCTTCCTAGGTCGCGAGCAAACCGTTCCGGGCATTTTAGGAAAATTCGGTTTTCTTGCTCAGAAGTCGATGGACAAAATCGCGCACGAGAATCTCGATCGAGTCGGAATCGCCGTTCCTCAATCTAACCGTTCTGTTTCCCAACTCTCCGGTGGGCAACGTCAAGCGGTAGCAATCGGACGAGCAGTGTCGTGGGCGAGCAAGGTCATTATTTTGGACGAACCTACCAACCACTTGGGAGCGCGCCAGGCCGGCGAGGTTCTTCACATCATCAATCAGGTAAAGGCGCAGGGGCTCGGCGTAATTTTCATTTCCCATACATTGCCGCACGTCCTTGAGGTCACCGACAGAATTGTGGTGCTCCGACTCGGTAAGGTAGTGGCCGATGCGCCAACTTCTACCTTTGATGCCGAAAAACTCCTCGGCACCATTACCGGTCTTATCGACGCCAAGTAGCGTTTCCCGGTTCAGGATTAGCCATGTCTGAGATTCAAACCTCGCGCCCGCGCGCGACCATGAAAGAGGTTGCCGAGCTCGCTGGCACTAGCCTGAAAACCGTCTCGCGTGTGATTAACGGCGAAGCCCATGTGACACCTGAGCTGACCGAGAAGGTGAAAGCGGCTGCAGCCAAGCTCCAGTTCCGCCCAAATCTCGCGGCCGGATTCTTGCGTCGTAGTGACGGCAAAACTCAAATGATTGGTCTGTTGGTGGAGAACATCTCCAACCCATTCTCCGCTACTTTGCATGGAGCGGTCGAGGTTGTGGCCCGCCTGCGAGATGTGGTTGTTTTCGCTGGGAGCCTGGATGAAAACGTAGAGCGCGAACATCAATTAGTGGATGCGTGCATTGCGCGGCGCGTTGACGGTCTCATCATTGCACCGGCCGCTGATGATCACTCGTATTTGGTTAATGAGCAAAAGGCAGGAACGCCGATCGTCTTTCTCGACCGACCACCGCGCAATATTGAGGCGGACTCCGTGCTCACCGATAACGTCGGGGGAGGCAAGCTCGCCACAGAACACTTGATTAAGGCTGGCCATCGGCGAATTGCTTATGTGGGCGATATGCCATCAATTTTTACCAGCTCGGAGCGTCTGACAGGATATAACGCGGCGCTAAGAGCCGCCGATATTGCGCTTGATAAGAGGTTGGTTATTCAAGGCGATTATTCCTCTGAGATCATCCTCGAGGCGATTCGCGAACTCCTCACTTCGGCACACGCACCCACTGCGATATTTGCGAGTCAGAACTTTATGACGCTGGCGGTAATTCGAATTTTGCGCCAGCTCGGCTTGCAGAATGAAATCGCGCTGGTTGGTTTCGATGAAATATCGGAGGCCGATCTATTGACGCCCGCGATTACCCTGGTGACGCAAGACGTGGAGGCCATGGGGGAGACCGCAGCTGAACTACTCTTTGCCCGCCTTGATGGCGATACCTCGCCCTACAAGAAGATTGTGTTGCCGACAAAAATAACCGCTCGCGGTTCGGGCGAAATACCACCTCGCAAATAGCGAGTTAGTTTTCTGCATTAAAAAAGCCCCTCAAGCTATAGCTTGAGGGGCTTTTCCCCACGGAGAGATGGGGCTTAGATCTCCGAGTCGGTCTCCGCTCGACGTAGATGAGCAAATCCGAGGAGAGCCAAGATGAGGAAGAGCACTCCACCAAGGTAGGCAACGAATGATGAAATCATCGCAATCTGTCCTAATTGCCAGAAGGCATATGCCGTTAACAGGATGGAACGTAGTGTCTCGCCCTTAAACACAGTGGCAACTTGTCCTTGCAACGCGGCGTTGGTTGGATCCTTCATTGCAGCAGCTGATAATTCGGAATAGGTCTTTCCGCCACCAATGCCAATCAAGTGGATGGCGATGTAGTTGTCGGCATACATCTCAGCCTGCTTACCATTTGTCATCATCTGACCACCGTTATCCTTGAAGAACTTCACAACATCGGCAGATGCTTTGGGGTCAGCAGGGGTTGCCGGAAAGGTGATGTGTTGGCTAGCCAGTTGGCTCTTGACCTGACTGTTAGCGAATGAATAGCCCCAGGTGAGAAGTGCGCCTGCAACGAGGAGTCCAATTGCTAGGAGCAAGCCAATCGTGCTGGCTAACTTGTCGAATGTCTTTCTTTTCATTTTTCTACTTCCTTTGCTCTCCGGCTGCGAAATCGTTGTGATTTCGCGATATCTGAAGTATTGCTACAGAAGTGGGACAGGCATAGCTAAAAGGTGAGGGCTAGCACCTCACCGACAGCGAGGAGAGCTAGCCCTTAGAGCTGCATCACAATTGCTAGTCAACGTGGCGGTTGCAATACGACTTTCCGTCGGGGCCAACCTCAAAGTGTTGGCATGGGATGCCCATCTTGTCGAACGCGGCATCTCCGAATTGCGATCGATAGGCAAGGGCAAGCAAGACTCGGATATTGACATCGCCGTTTGAAGTAATCCCAAAGGCACGAGCCATTCGGGAAACGGTATTTTCTATGACTTTTTCGCTGTGGGCGGTGGCGCTTGCTATCGCGGCATTGGACATGCCGTCACACAAATGCTCGGCTACGAGGTGCTCAAACGGCGTGAGCTCACGCGACAAAATTCTGATATCCAAGAATCTCTCCATTCGGTGGATATACCTGCTGTGGACTCAATTCTGCCTCATATGATGAGAGACGCGGAAGGGTTGGCTAACTAGACTCTCTGTTATGTCTGACTCACTCTTAATCGAACGATCCCTCCAGGGCACCACTCTGGTGCTTACGCTCAATCGCCCGGAGAAGAAGAACGCGCTTACGCCGGCGATGTATTCAGACCTAACCACCGCGCTCGCGGGCGCAACAGCGGACTTCGGTATTCGAGCGGTCGTCATCACGGGCGCGGGAAGCGCGTTCACGGCCGGCAATGACATCTTTGACTTTATGAATACACCGCCGACCGGCGAGAATTCACCTGTATTCGGATTTTTACAAGCCCTACACAATTTCCCAAAGCCGCTCATTGCTGCGGTTCACGGCAACGCTGTGGGAATCGGTACCACCATGTTGCTTCACTGTGATCTTGCCTTTGCCGCGCTAGATTCCAAGTTCCAGATGCCCTTTGTCTCGCTGGGCTTGGTCCCTGAAGCTGGTTCAAGTCTGCTCTTCCCGCGGTTGGTGGGCCATGCCAAGGCGAGCGAAATATTTATGACTGGTCGTTCTTTCGGCGCACAAGAGGCGCTCGATATGGGGTTGATCAATCAGATCAGTGACGATGTCCTAGCAACCGCGATAGAGGTCGCGGCGATGATTGGCGATCAGCCACCAACGGCGGTCACAAACACCAAGGCGCTCTTGAAGAGTGGCCACCACCAAGCGGTTGAGATGGTGATGGAGGCCGAGGCGGAGCTCTTCCGAATCGCGCTCGAGTCCGATGAAGCAAAGATTGCATTCATGAAATTCTTGGAGAAGAAGGGCACAAAATAATGGCTCTGGCAGGAAAGCGAATATTCATTACTGGTGGCTCGCGCGGAATTGGCTTGGCGATCGCGCTAAAAGCAGCCGCCGACGGCGCCAGCATCGCAATTGCGGCAAAGACGACGGAACCTCATCCAACTTTGCCGGGCACCATTTTCAGCGCCGCAAGAGATATCGAGGCCGCGGGTGGCAAAGCTCTACCGATCCAGTGCGACATTCGTGATGAGTATGCGATCGTGGAGGCGATTGCGAAGACAGCCGCTGAATTTGGCGGAATAGATATAGTCATAAACAACGCGAGCGCAATCAATTTGACGAAGACCGAAGCTACGCCGGCAAAACGCTTTGATTTGATGTTCGACGTTAATGTGCGAGGCACGTTCTTAACATCCCAGGCGGCAATTCCACATTTACGCGAAAGCGCGAAAGCCGGTCGGAATCCTCACATTCTGACGCTGTCGCCGCCGCTATCGATGAATCCCAAGTGGTTCAAACCCCACCTTGCTTACACGATGGCGAAATATGGGATGTCGATGTGCGTATTAGGACTCTCGGAAGAGCTACGTAAGGATGGAATCGGTGTCAACGCGCTATGGCCGCGAACCGCGATCGATACTGCAGCGTTGGCGATGATCCCTGGGGTAGATACCGATTACTGCCGTAAGCCCGAAATCCTTGCGGATTCGGCGTATGTAATCCTGAATCGACCAGGTTCCAGCACGACGGGAAATTTCTTTGTCGACGATGAAGTGTTGGCTTCCGAAGGAATTACGGATTTGGAAAAGTATTCGGTCAAGCCCGGTACTACCGATTTTCTGCTCGACTTTTTCCTAGACTAAGACCATGCGAAAATTTTTTATTGTCTCCGCCTCACTACTGATTGCGATTCTTCCATCAGCAGCGAATGCGCACACCTCGCTGATCTCAGCGGTCCCCGCAAACGGGGCAGTCGTCAATACTTGGCCCACGCAGCTCGTGTTGAATTTTGGTGAGCCACTCGAATTAGTAAGTGGTAAGCAAGTCAATTTCGTGCAAGTGAATAATGCGAACGCCGAAGTCTTAAACAACGGACCCATCAAGGTTACCGCTACCCAAATTGTTGTTCCTGTGTTGTCGAACAAAGTACAAGGACCCGTTCTCGTAAATTACCGGGTCGCAGCAGCTGATGGACACGTTGTTGAGGGGGAGTACACCTTCTCGCTAGGAATCCCTGCTCTATCGGATAACACGTCCAATACGCCGGTCACGCAATCGACCGTTCACGCCCATGGCACAAACAAAAACACCGCCGTGTATGGTGCCACGACGGTGCTTATTGTTCTTGGCTTGCTCTTTGGCTTGTGGGCCTATCGCAAGCGCAAGGCTTAATCGATTGCTTAGATAAGGGCGCCGCCCTCGGATTCAGTCAATGAATCCTTGCCGACGTTGATCATAAATGCGCTCACGATTGCTGCGACCAGAAGGAATGCCGCACCAATTTTGAATGTTGCAGCGAAGCCGTGAACCGCCGCTGTTGGGGCCAACATGGCGCCGAGACTCGAATGCGACTTAGTAAAGGCCGCACTAGAAGAGATAGCGACCGTATTTAAAAGCGCCGCACCCAATGATCCACCGATTTGCTGGCTGGTATTGAGCATTGCACTTGCCACACCCGCATCGTGTTCACCGGCGTTGTGCAGGCCGGTGGATGCGCTAGGAATAAAGAACAGTGCCAAGCCCGTACTCATAATGATGATGGCAGGGAGAATGTTCTTGGTGTAGCTGGATTCAGGCGTGATGTTAGAGAGCAACAACAAGCCGCCTGCGCCCATAAGTAGACCTACCACCATTAACGGGCGTGGGCCGAATTTAGGCAGTAGCTGTGATGCGACGCCCGCAAAGACAATCACTCCGGCCGAGAATGGCAAGAAAGCAAAGCCAGACTTCAGAGAGGAGTAATGCAGGAAAGTCTGGAAGTAGATGCTCAAGAAAAGGAACATCGCAAAGAGGCCTGTTCCTACAAGAACCGCGCCGAGATACGAGCCGCCACGGTTGCGCTCGTTCAATACGCGAAGCGGGAGGAGTGGGTTCTTGACCTTGGTTTCAAGTACAAAGAAAATGGCTAGTAGGACGGCCGCAACAATGAAGTAGCGGTAGGTCGATGAATTTCCCCACCCGTGGTTCGCGGCTTGGCTAAATCCGTAAACAAGTGAAACCAGACCCAAGGTGACAGTGACTGCGCCAGGAATGTCGTAGCTGCGGTTACCAGCGGCGTGAGACTCCTTAACGTTGGGAATTGCGAGAAGAACGGCGATCAACGCAATCGGCGCATTAACGAAGAGGCACCAACGCCAGTTGGCATATTCGGTCAGGGTTCCGCCGAGGATCAAGCCAATGGCTGCGCCGCCTCCAGAAATCGCGCCATAGACGCCGAATGCGCGTGCGCGTTCTTTGGGAACAGTAAAGGTCACGTTGATAAGCGAGAGTGCTGCTGGAGCGAGCATCGCGCCGAACGCACCCTGAAGAGCACGAGAAGCGAAGAGCAACCCTTGCGTGGAAGAGATTCCACCGAGCACCGATGCGCCGGCGAAACCAATCAAACCGATGATGAAAATTTTCTTGCGACCGACGAAGTCTGCGATTCGACCACCGAGAAGTAGCAAGCTACCGAAGGCCAGCGAATACGCAGTAACTACCCATTGGCGGTTAGCGTTAGAAATATGAAGCGCCTTCTGCGCGCTAGGCAGGGCAATATTTACGATAGATGCATCAAGAACGACCATCAAGGATGCGATGGCAATAACAAAAAGCGCCTTCCAGCGATCTGGATCTAATCCATCTGCTCCGATGGCGTGCTTATTCGACTGAGTCAATCTGGCTCCTAGGATTTATTGGACATGATGAAGGCGCAATTCTCTCCTAAATCATGACTCTTTGCATGCCAAACCAGGTGATTTAAAGTAACGCGACGGTGAATTTAGATGATTGCGGTCTCAACGGTGAGGCTAGAGCGAGAGACGCTCAGTATGTGGTGATTAGGCAGATTGGTCCAACCTGTCTGGTCCCAGCCGGTCGAAGCAACCAAGACTCCAGAGGCATCTTTGCGATAGAAAAGCTCGTAATAGTCCTTGCCTTCACCGGAAGGGATTCGTTCATTGTTATGTTCGCACACCACATAGAAGTCCGTTGCGGTCAAAATCATTGCATTGATGCTTGAGTAGACCAACTTCTCGCGAATGATGCGAACCGCCGAGAGAATTCCCTCTTTCAAACCGAACTTCCGCATCTCGGTGATGATCAGAAAGAAATATTTCTCGCTATCGGTCTCGCCGCGCATATGGGCGAAGAGATCGGCGTCGATATATGGATCGAGAGATTCGGGAGGCAGTACGCCGCCGTTATGCATGAAAGAAATGCCGTCGTAGATGAAGGGGTGAGTGTTGCCTTCCTTGATGGAAAGGCCCGATGTTGCCCAACGGAGATGAAGAATGGCGGCGTCGGCCGAATGCGATGCGGCGACATCGGCGAATTTTGCACTTTCTTTTGCGCGGCTT
>Ga0214170_1000234_pt1 | contig 22960 bp, 18 predicted proteins | sample TroBogEpilimnion_2_FD_153008 | JGI IMG/M metagenome (GOLD analysis project Ga0214170, IMG submission 153008) | Freshwater microbial communities from Trout Bog Lake, WI - 27JUN2007 epilimnion | ecosystem: Environmental > Aquatic > Freshwater > Lake > Epilimnion/Euphotic zone | place: Trout Bog... | reverse complement strand
GGTTTGGATGGCGTTACTGACCCACACAACTTGGGTGCGATTGTCCGTAGCGCGGCCGCGTTTGGCGCGGATGGAGTTGTTATTCCCGAACGTCGCAACGCGTCGATGACGGGTTCGGCATGGAAGTCATCCGCTGGCGCTGCTGCTCGACTACCTATTTCGCAGGTCACCAACCTGGTGCGATCCATCGAGGACGCAAAGAAGGCTGGCTACTTCGTAGTGGGCTTGGATGCAGAAGGCGATCAAAGCTTGCCCGGATTCACTCTTACCAAGGAGTCGATTTACATCATCGTCGGCAGCGAAGGTAAGGGCCTCTCTCGCCTTGCGCGCGAGAAGTGTGATGTGATTCTTTCGATTCCGATGCAGACCGAGGTCGAATCGCTCAATGCGAGCGTGGCAACCGCGGTGGTTCTTTACAAGGTCGCGGAGAGCAGAGCCGAATAAATGACCTTCCATCGTTACATCGCCATCGGAGATTCCTTCACCGAAGGAATGTGTGACGATATGGTCGGTGGCGAGTATCGGGGTTGGGCGGATCGCGTCGCCGATGTACTCGCCACAGAGCAAGCGGGTTTTCAGTACGCGAATCTCGCGGTGCGCGGCAAGTTATTGCACCAGGTCATCACGGATCAAATTCCACGTGCGATACCGATGTCCGACGGCAAAGAAACGCTCATTACTTTTCACGCAGGCGCGAACGATGTTTTGCGGCCAAAATATAAATCTGAAGTTGCCTTTGCTGAATATCGCGAGGCCGTTAAGGCGCTGACCGCGACCGGCGCGACCGTTGTCGTATTCACCGTGATTGAAACGGTCGACGGCAAAGGTAAGACCGCTGATTTGTGGGTCGAGCGATTTACTGAATTCAACAAAAATGTTCGAGCGGTCGCGACCGAATTTGGCGCGATTCTGGCGGAGGCGCAACAAGCACCGTGGCTCGCAGATCGCCGTTTTCTTGCGGTGGATCGCCTTCATTTGAATGCCGAAGGCCACTGGCGGATGTCACAAGCCGTGCTCGAGATGCTCGGATATCCCTTTGACGCCTCTTGGCGCATTCCATTGCCACCGGCCAAGAAGAAAAGCTGGGCGAAGAAGCGAGTCGAGAATTTCAATTGGATTCTTATCTTTGTCTTGCCCTGGATCTGGCGCCGCCTGCGCGGACGCTCTTCGGGTGATGGTCGATCGCCTAAGTATCCGGCGCTTATAACTTGGCCTAACTAAGGCGAGCTAGTTCTTCTTATTCTCCGGAATTAAAATTCGCTTCAAGAGTTCAATATTTTCAGCGCAGATTCCGGCACCGCGAACCACCGCGTTCAGCGGGTCTTCGGCGATGATGACCGGCATTCCAGTTTCTTGACGCATCCGCTCGGCGAGGCCATGTAGCAAAGCGCCGCCGCCGGCAATCACAACGCCGTTGCGCGAGAGGTCCGAAACCAAATCCGGGGGCGTTTCTTCGAGAGTTGCCTTAACCGCGGCAATAATTTTGTTGACTTGTTCTTCGATGGCGACGCGAACTTCCTTCGCGTCGACTTCCATATCTTTAGGCAATCCAGTCATCAAGTCGCGGCCGCGAATTCGAGCCGACGCGTTATCTGCGCTCTTGTGAACCGATCCGATCGACATTTTCAATTCTTCTGCGGTGCGATCACCAATCGCGAGCGAATGAGTGTTCTTAATGTGATTGACAATTGCCTCGTCGATGGCATCGCCGCCGACTCGGATGGAACGCGATGTGACGATTCCACCCAATGAAATAACCGCAACATCGGTGGTACCTCCGCCGATATCAACAATCATCGACCCCATCGGTTCTTGAATCGGAAGCCCGGCGCCAATTGCGGCGGCCATGGGTTCTTCCATGATGTAAACCTTGCGCGCACCTGCAGCGTAGGCCGCGTCTTTAATCGCGCGATGTTCTACCGATGTAATAACGGGCGGTACCGCGATGACAACAATTGGCTTGGAGAAAAGTCGACGAGTTCCGGCCTTCTCCATAAAAGAACGGAGCATCCGTTGCGCGTTTTCAAAATCTGCGACGACGCCATCTTTCAATGGCCGAATCGAGATGATGTTGTCGGGTGTACGTCCGACCATGTTACGTGCATCCGCACCGACCGAAACAACCTGACCATTATCTTTATTGACGCAGATAACGCTGGGTTCGTTTAAAACTACGCCTTGATGCGCCCGATAAATAACGGTGTTGGCGGTGCCGATGTCGATAGCGAGATCATGCCCAAATGGATTTTTCATCTGTGTTCTCGCTATCAACGGCGTATCTGAAGGGAGCTTTAGGGTATTCCCCCGACCTGTTGCCTGGGAAGAGTTGAGGGGTGAGGCAAAGGGTGGTCTTGGTTCGCTTGGTTTTCACCTTTTGTTCACCAACCTAGGAGAATATGAGGCATGCCTTCCCAGCAACTTCCAATTCTCAGCAAGGACCCACGCGCGACGCTGGTCGACCGCGAGCTCTCATGGTTGGACTTCAACGAGCGCGTGCTGGAGCTGGCCGAGAATCCCGATACGCCGCTGTTAGAGCGCTGTCGCTTTCTTGCAATTTTCTCCTCCAATCTCGATGACTTTTTCATGATTCGAGTGGCGACCCTCAAGCGCAAACTCGAAAGTGGCGTCACCAAGCCCAACACCGCGGGTTACACCCCATCGCAATTGATGACCGCGCTGTCGCTCAAGACGCAAGAGTTAATCCAGCGCCAAACAAAATGTTTCCACGATGTCGTCAATCCCGCGCTCCATGATGCCGGCATTCACATCGTCAACTTGGAAGAGTTGACTGCGGATGAGTCGACGTATGTCGATGCAATCTTCCAGGAAAAAATCTTTCCGGTTCTTACGCCGCTAGCAGTCGATCCGTCGCATCCATTCCCGTATATCTCAGGCCTTTCGCTCAATCTTGCGGTTGTCGTGAAGAAGCCGGATTCCGAAGAAGACCTCTTTGCTCGCGTCAAGGTTCCTTCCAATCTGCCCCGATTTATCGAGACCGCAAAGGGCGACGCACGTCGTTTCATTCCGCTCGAGCAAGTCATCATTGCGAATCTCCAACATTTGTTCCCAGGTATGCAGCTCGAGAATTACTTTACTTTCCGCTTGACCCGTAACGCGGATTTGGAATTAGAAGAAGAGGAGTCGGAAGACTTGCTCGCTTCGATGGAGCAGGAGCTCTTGCGCAGAAAGTTTGGCCCACCAGTACGACTTGAAGTCGATCGTGATATCAAGGGCGATTTACTTGAGACACTCATGGAAGAGCTCGGCGTTAAAGAAGAGGACGTCAGTCGATATCAAGAGCCGTTGGATCTCACCGGCCTTAATCGCATCGCCGATATCGATATGCCGGCGCTCAAGTTTCCGGCTTTCCGCAATCAAGTCGCCAAGGATTTGCGCGATGTTGACTTAGATTCACCCGAGTCCATGTTTGACGCGATTCGTCGTCATGAGATTTTGCTGCACCACCCGTACGAATCATTTACCTCGTCGGTCGTCCGCTTCCTTGAAGACGCGGCTATCGACCCACATGTATTAGCAATCAAGCAGACCCTGTATCGGACATCGGGCGATTCGCCTATCGTCGCGGCCTTGATTGAAGCGGCCGAGGCTGGCAAGCAGGTTCTTGCGGTTATCGAAATCCGTGCTCGCTTTGATGAACAAGCCAACGTTCGCTGGGCGCGTAAGTTAGAAGACGCAGGTGTCCACGTTGTTTATGGTCTGGTGGGTTTGAAGACCCACGCAAAGCTTTCATTAGTTGTTCGGGAAGAGCCAACTGGAATTCGTCGCTATGTCCATATCGGCACCGGTAACTACAATCCCAAGACCGCCCGCTTGTATGAAGATTTTGGTTTACTGAGCGCAGATCCCGAGCTTGGCGATGACGTCAACAAACTCTTCAATCAACTCTCTGGCTTTGCACCGCAGACCTCGTTTACGCGTATGTTGGTCGCGCCACGAACTATTCGTCCGGGATTGCTCGAGCGGATTGAACGCGAAGTCGAGAACCACAAGGCGGGTAAGCCATCGGGTATTCGCATCAAGCTGAACTCGATTCTTGACGAAGAATTTATCGAAGCGCTTTATCGTGCATCTCAGCACGGCGTGAAGGTAGAACTCGTTGTTCGCGGAATTTGCGCAATCCGAGCCGGCGTCCCGGGATTGTCAGAGAACATCTCGGTTCGTTCTGTGTTGGGTCGATTCCTCGAGCACTCTCGTATCTTTCACTTCAGCAACGGTGGCACGGATGAACTCTGGATTGGTAGCGCGGATTTGATGCATCGCAATCTTGATCGTCGCGTTGAGTCCATGGTTCGCATCACACAAGCCGACCACAAGCGGATGTTAATGCGCGCGCTTGATAGCTATCTTTCGCCATCGACCGCTTGCTGGCACATGAAGCCAGACGGCTCGTGGGCCTTCATTGATACCGACGAAAGTGGCGCAAAGCTTCCGAACTTCCATGCCCAGGTCGTCGACTGGTATCGAGCACGCGAATGAATTCAACCGTAATCGCGGCGGGCGTTGTTATTTGGCGACCACAAGAGTCGGGTGCGATAGAGATCGCGGTTGTTCATCGCCCTCGATACGGAGACTGGTCGTTGCCAAAAGGCAAGTTGGAAAATAATGAAACCTTGGTTGCGTGCGCATACCGCGAGGGTGAAGAAGAGACTGGTCTCGAATTCTTTATCGGTCCATATATTGGCGATACCGAATATTTGGTAGCCGAAGGAATGAAGCGCGTAAGTTATTGGGCGGCGCGCGCGTCGGATCGTCAGACCGTTTTTTACGCGAACGAAGAGGTTGATCAACTTCAGTGGTGGTCGCTGGAGCAAGCACTGGACTCACTTACCCGCGATAGCGATAAAGAAATCGTTGCGAAATTCATGGCTACTCCTTACGACGCGACGCCATTGATTATGTTGCGTCACGCCAAAGCGCTTGCTCGAGAAGAGTGGCAGGGCGAAGATGAGGATCGGCCGCTTGAACAACTCGGTCAATTGCAAGCTAAGCGTATGCTCTCGGTGTATCAGGGTTATGGTCTCAAGGCGATTCACACCTCGGACGCGGTCCGTTGTTATGACACGGTGATGGCTATGTCTCGCGCGCTTGAAATTGAACCAAGCGTCACAAAAGAACTGAGCGAGTACACCTTCAAGAAAGATAAGGAACGAGCGCTCGATTACATCCGAGATTTGGCGACCGAGGTAGGAAAGTCTGGCGTCGCCACCTTAATCTGTAGCCACAATCCGGTGCTGCCACGAATGTTGGAGAAACTTCTCAAAAAGAGCGACTTTGAGGGTCCCAAGCCCGAGGTAGGTAAGTTGCAGCCTGGCGATGCATGGGTAGTTTTCATGAAGAAGAAAAAGATTGTCCAGATTGACGCTATTCCTGCGCCAATAGTTTAAGTCTCCATCCAATCCATCCACTTAAGCACAACGCCTTCGCGCAGCGCCCAAGGGCAGATTTCCAATGTCTCTAAATCGAGATTGCGCATCACGCTTTCGGTGACGAAGGCGCCAGCAACTATTTGGCGCGCGCGGTTCGCGGATACACCGGGTAGGCGGGTTCGTTCGTCCAAATCCATATTCGCTAACTTGGTAGAAATCTTTCGAATGGCATCGGCCTTGATGACCTTGCCATTTCCATCGAACCAGTCGCCGCACAAGCGGGCCAATGTACGCAGCGTCTTGCTGGTTGCGATTGCGCGATCTGAATCTTGGTGATGAACGAGTGCAGGCAAAATTGATTCGAGTTGATCTTCGATGTGATCGCGTAATCCACGGATGGACTTTTCGGTATATGGATCGCCGACCAAATGGTTTTTAGTAAGGCGGGCTGCGCCTAGTGGAAGCGAGACGGCAACTTCCGGTGCTTCATCCACGCCTGCTGCAATTTCGAGTGATCCGCCGCCGATATCAATCACGAGCAAGCGACCACTGGACCAACCAAACCAACGACGAGCCGCGAGAAAGGTGAGCTTCGCTTCGTCTTCGCCGGAGAGAACCTGAAGGTCGATTTCAAAATCTTTATTGATGCTCTCGATGATTGCTGAACCATTGCTCGCTTCGCGAAGGGCAGAGGTTGCAAATGGCATCAGCTCTTGAACACCGGCGGTTTTGGATTGTTCGACCGCATGCTGAATACATTTGCGAAGCGCATCGATGCCATCGGCGGTGATGTGGTTTGTGGCGTCGAGGTATTCGGTCAGCCGCAACTCTTCTTTGAAGTTAAAGGTGGGGTTGGGTCGAGCTCCAGGGTGAGTGTCGACAACCTGAAGGTGGACGGTATTTGAACCCACATCCAATACCCCGAGGCGCATGGCTGGAATTTACACGGAAAACTCATGCCATAATTAGCCCTTCACCGAAACGCCTCCCTAGCTCAGTGGTAGAGCATCCGCCTTGTAAGCGGAAGGTCGTCAGTTCAATCCTGACGGGGGGCTCCAGCGATAGGAGCCCAGACAATGACCGATTCCACATGGTGGCGACAAGCTGCGATTTATCAGATCTATCCGCGCTCCTTTAAGGATTCGAACGGCGACGGTCTAGGCGATATCAACGGAATTACTTCGAAAGCCGAATACCTAAAGTCACTCAGCCTAGATGCGGTATGGCTCAGCCCGTTCTATCCATCACCGCTGGCCGATGGTGGCTATGACGTCGCGGATTACCGCAATGTGGATCCGCGCCTAGGAACGTTAAAAGATTTTGACCGCATGTTGAAGGCGCTGCACAAGGTCGGAATTAAGGTATTCGTGGACATAGTCCCGAACCATTCATCCAACCAACATGCATGGTTTCAAGAAGCGCTGAAGTCTCCGCCGGGTTCGCCCGCGCGCGATCGTTACATTTTCCGCGACGGCAAGGGAAAGAATGGCGAATTACCACCCAACAATTGGGTCTCATACTTTGCGCCATCGGCGTGGACCCGCACGACCAATCCGGATGGCACACCTGGTCAGTGGTATTTACATCTCTTCGCACCAGAACAACCAGACTTCAACTGGGATAACCGCGAGGTCCAGCTCGATTTCATAAAGACGCTTCGCTTTTGGTCAGACCGTGGCGTCGACGGATTCCGAATCGACGTTGCGCACGCAATGAAAAAGGATATGTCGCGCATTAACGCCTCCTATCCAAAGATTGATACCTTCAAAGTGGGCAACAAGGGCACCGACATCCTCTTTGACCGAAACGAAACGCACGAGATTTTCCGCGAGTGGCGTACCGTCTTTAATGAGTATGACCCACCGCGCGTGGCAGTAGCCGAGGCTTATGTCGCAGCTCCACGACGCGTCTTATATGCACGTCCGGATGAACTCGGGCAGGCCTTTAACTTCGACATGCTCGACCTTGATTTCAAGGCGGCCGCGTTTAAGAAGACAATCGATGTAAACATTAAATACGCCAAGGAAGCTGGATCGTCGTCGACCTGGGTCTTGAATAATCACGACCGCGTGCGCACCGCGACAAAATACGGTTTGCCCGATGGAACCAATCTCAACGAATGGCTCTTATCAGACGGCACCTCCAAGAAGCTCAATGCCGAACTAGGACTTCAACGCGCACGTGCAGCGGTCATGATGTTGCTCGCGCTTCCTGGTTGTACCTACATTTACCAAGGCGAAGAACTTGGTTTGCGTGAAGTCGCCGACCTCAAGCATGACGACTTACAAGATCCGATTTGGTTCCGTAACGTCGTGAAGAAAATCCAACCGGTCTTTATGAAGCGCGAAGGTAAGACCATCAAGGGCGTCGCCGTTGTCCATACCGAAAAGGGCCGCGATGGATGCCGCGTGCCATTGCCGTGGACACGTGGTGGAAAGTCTTTTGGATTTGGCTCGAATGGTTCGCATTTGCCACAACCATCGTGGTTCGCCGACTGTTCGGTGGAAACACAATCCGAATCGGATGACTCAACGCTTGCGATGTATCGCTCCGCGTTGGCGCTCCGTCAAAAATGGCAGACCACAGAAGAGCTTGAATGGATTCGCACGAGCAACCCAGAAGTCGTCGCGTTCAAGCGGCTCAACGGTTGGGCCTCGTTCACCAACTTCCGTGGCGTCGATTTCACTCTGCCGAAGGGTCGCGTACTGATAAGCAGTGGGCACCTGAAGCCCGGCAACAAGTTGCCAAAGGCAACGACGGTCTGGATGGTTCTCGAATAATTTAAGAATAATTTAAGCTTGCGAAAAAATCCGCGGGTGATGCCAACAGGTGATATCACCCCTAGCTACTCGCTTTTCGTTGTTATCGCCCTCACCCCATGCAAAACTTCCGACATGGGTGAGGTGAGCACACAATGAGCAAGAATCAGTCCAAGCGCACCTATGAACCACTACCCGGCGTAGTGCTGAGTCGCGTAACGCCGCCAGAAGTTTCACCGTCGGTGGTCCCGCGTCCACACATCACTGAAATATTTGATCGCCCTGCACCTCACGCGGTCTTCATGATTGCGCCTAGTGGATACGGCAAGACCGCCATCGCGGCGGAGTGGGCAAGCCATAGGCTCGATGAAGTCGTTTGGTACACGGTCGCACCCACCGATACCCCGGCCGATTCCATTCTTCACATGATCCAGGCGTTCCGACGCGTCTATCCGGAGTTTGCACCCTGGGCTGAAGAGATGCGCAATGGGGATTTTGATCAAAACGAACGAATAATCGATTTAGCAAATGAAATCGCCCGCGTGCCAGGGACCGTCACGTTAATAGTTGATAACGCGCACAACTTCTCTCCAGCCCATGTGCCCGGCAACCAGCTCTTCACTAATTCCACGCCCTTTAACATGCGCACGATCACCATTCGAAATAGCGCTCCACCCGTTAGCTACGCGCGCGCAGCAGCGTTGGACATGTTGACGATTTTGACCGCGGATGAACTTCGATTGAACTCCAGCGAAATCGAGGCGATAGCCGGATTTTATAAAATCGATTCAAAGCTTCCAGAAGTGAAGCGCGTGCTCGACCGCGCCCAGGGTTGGCCAGCGGGCGTAAAGATGCTCCTCAAGAATTTTGAAAAGTTAAAAGGCTATGCCGAGGATGGCATTGGGCATTACAAGAATTTGGATTTTATCTACTTGGCAAATGCCGCTCTCGAGGCGCTGCCTGACGAAGACCGCTTGTTCCTAGAAAATATGACTTTTTTCGCAACCATTACACCCGCTCTCGTGGAAGGCATGCAGCTTGGCGCTACTTCACAACTGACGCTACGGCGGATGTCTATTGACGGTGTCTTTATATCCGAAGTAGGAGCCAACTCCGATAGCTACGAAATTAATCCCATGCTTCGACAGGCGCTGATTTCGCAGGTAAGCGCGCAACCGAACTATCGAGAGATAGCGCTCAAAACATCGGAAGTGTTGATCGCAAATCAACAATCCCTGGAAGCAATTGATTTATTGATTGATCTCGGCGAATCCGAGCGCGCCCAAAAAGTAATTTATGACAACGCGCGCAAGATGATTTTCACCGGACAAGGTCAACTCATTCGCCGGTGGTCAAAGCACATCGCGCAAGCTCAAAACTTGGGCGACATTGGCGAGGTATTTGTTGATACCTATGCTTCGATGGTCTCTGATTCACTCGCGACATTTAAGACGCAGTTTCAACAATTGCTTAGCCAAATGCCGGGCACCAAGATCGAGTCGACCATTAGCGGGGAACTTGCGGTCATGCGGTGCAGAATTGAATTTAGCGAAGGACGATTGAGTAAAGCTGTGGAAATCGCGCTAGAACTTCCTAACCTGAAATATTTGCCTCAGGAATACATGGCCCCTAAGGCGTTGACCGGTTTGCGATTTGGAGCTGCCGCCGCATTCCTCTCCGAGGATATTGAATCCCTGCAGAAGATCTGTCAGATTGCGGAAGGCTTGCCGTATCTCAACGACGGGCTTCCAATTCTTGGCTTGCCGGCAATTCAAGCGATGACCGCATTAGCGGTAGGTAACTTGAAGGAAGCGCGCGAGCTCGCGATGTATGTCATTGAATCGTCGCATACCCATAAATACGCCGGAATAACCGCTCCGTACGACGCGCATTATGTTCTCGCCGAGGTCAACCGCGAATATATGCAATACGAGGAAGCGATTACTGCCGCGATGGAACTCGTTCCGTCCGCTCGAAGCTTCGAAATGTATCCATGGCTCGGCGCGCTCTTGTCTAAGGCTGCTTTGACTGAGGCGAGCGCAAATAGATTCAGTGAGAGCCTGCAGCTAATGAAAACTTGTCGAGCAGAGTTATCGGGACCGAACTTGCATGAAGAAATTCATCGAGTAGTCGACGAAAATGAATTGTTTGTTCGTGTTCTTCTTCGTGATACCGAGCGAGTCGAAGAATTAGTTTTTCGTATGCCCAAGACCACGACTGTTAGCGTGGTCGTGGCCGGACTAGGAGCTATGCGCAATCCATCCGCGGCACCGGCCCTGTTGGCTTCACTACCTAGAAATACGCTTCGCGAAAAGCTCAACTATGAAATTCTCTCAGCCACGCTAAAGATCCAGCGCCCGAATGATGCGCAGGAGCATATTCATGAGGCGATTCATTTAGCGATGACGCAAGGCCATAAGAACATTTTCTTGACACAAATCCCTGAATTTCAAAATCTATTGTTGACCTTCGCAAACTCACATCCCAATGTCTATGTCGAGAGTCTTGCCAGCGCGGTTCGAGCAAATTTGCAAAAGACTGGCGCAAACGGTGCGGGGTTAGAGCAGCCTCTGACCAAGCGTGAACTCGATATTTTGCGCCGACTTTCCACGGGGCTGCCGATTTCTCAGATAGCAAGCTCGCTTCACATCTCTAACAACACCATAAAGACGCACCTCAAGAACGTCTATCGAAAGCTGAAGGTCGATTCGCGCGAGAGCGCGGTAGAAAAAGGCCGCGAACTACTCTTGATCTAGTTCTGGTCGAGCGTCGCTTGAATCTCGGCGGTGCGAGCCGAGCGGAGCCGCGGCGACTTGGTCATCGGGAACTCTGGATGTTGATAGAAATCTTCAATCATTACGCAGGCTAAATCGCTGCGTTCGCGGATCACGTGGTGCGACGTGCCGGGAATCATCGCGAGCCGACCGTTGGGAAGAGCCTCATACAGCTCGACGGTGTGGTGGTTGCTGAATGGTTCGTCATCACCGGTGAGCACCAAAACGGGGCACTGAATAGTCGCGAGTTGTTCGAGGGTCATATTCGGCTCTGACTTCCAGACGTCAAATGCCTTTTGAATAACTTCGCGTAACCGAGATGATCCATCGGGCGAATTTGCATCGAACCAGGCTTTATCTTCGTCCGATATCTCGATTGGACCATCTTCAATACTGAGGCCACAGTCGTAGTGATAGTTGGTGCCAATCGCAACGATTGACTTCACTAAATCTGGCCGTTTGATAGCAACCATCAGCGAAATGATTCCGCCGTCGCTCCACCCGATGAGATGAGCCGGACCTTTTACGACGTCTTCAAGAAACGCGATTGCTTCGTCGGTCTGAAAATCAAAGTGGTAAAAACCCTCGCGGATACCGGTGTGGCCATGCGCGGTTCGATCGTAGGCAAAGACGTGATGGTCATGTTCGACCGCAGGCAAAACTGCCCAATCAAATCCTTCGGTTTTGCTTAAGCCACCGTGAAGCAGCACGACGGGTTCACCGTTGTTCTCCCACTCTTTGGTCCAGACCTGGTGACCACGAAGATCGATGTAACCAGTGTGAGGATCAGAATCGGTTAACACGGCAAATTACCGAGCCATCAAATTACATCGAATCCATGATGTGGCGATTGCCGCGATCAAAGGTGAAGTAATTCCAGAACCAATCCGCAATCGTGCCGATTCGGTTACGGCCGCCCATGAGATAGAACAAGTGCAGGAAGAGCCAGGTGAACCAGGCAGCGACGCCGGAGTATCGAATCTTCTTCACTTCAACGATGGCCTTATGGCGACCAATTGTTGCCATCGAGCCCTTGTCCTTGTACTTAAATTTACGAAGCGGTTGCTTGTGATGGACGCGCAAAATCTGATCCGCGACAAATCGACCGGTCTGCATCGCGACTGGTGCGACCATCGGAAGCGGACGACCGTTTGCGCCCTTGATGCCGACTACGTCACCGACCGCCCAGATGTGTGGATAATTTTTTACTTGGCAGGTGATCTCGGTATCGAGACGTCCGCCAGTGATAGGCAGTGTGAGAGCTTCCATTGCGGGATTGCCCTTCACGCCAGCGGCCCAAATGGTTACTTCGGATGGAATAGATGAACCATCCTTGAGATCAATCTTGCGCCATTCCACTTCTTTTACCGCGGTGTTGGTCATGACGGTAACGCCGAGTTTTTCGAGCGCGCGTTGTGATTTAGCAGAGAGCGATTCCGAGAACATCGGCAAAATGCGCGGTCCAGCTTCAATCAAACGAACATCAATATGGCGCGCGGCGTGCGCTTGATCGTTCATCAACGGGCCACGGACTAACTCGGCGAGGGCGCCAGCCATTTCCACACCAGTTGGCCCACCGCCGACGACGGTGACAGAGAAACGAGTGTCATCCTCAAATCGGCAGAGATCTTCAAAGCGACGCATTACTTCAGCGCGAATTTGTAGTGCTTCATGAATGGTCTTCATGCCAAGCGCGAATTCCGCGACGCCGGGTGTTCCAAAATCTGCGGTGACCGAACCAAGCGCGACTACTAGGTGGTCGAATTCAAGTACTTCGCTGCTATCGAGCTTGACCGTTTTGTTGCGGTGGTCGACCGATATCGGTGAACCCATCCGGAATTTTCCGCCGGTCTTCTGAAGCGCGCCGCGAATGGGATAGGCAACGTGATCCGCGGCCAAGCCAGCGGTTGATACCTGATAGAGAAGCGGAAGAAATGTTTGGTAGTTGTGGCGATCGACCACGGTGACGTCGGCCTTCTTGCCAAGCGCCTGAGCGGTGGCCATGCCACCGAATCCGCCGCCAAGGATGACGACCTTTGGTTTCCTACTGAGGGACATTCCAACCCTGTTTCTGCGCCAGATGCGCGCCATCGGCCGATTCGTTACGGCCCAGATATTTCAAATTCACCATTGAACGGGCTCAGTCTACTGTTAGTTCCATGACGGATTCATCCCCAAAGCTGAACAAGCGGCGAATTCTGGTCACCGGCGCCTCGGGATATGTCGGCGGCCGGTTGGTTCGCCAGCTCGTTTCTCAGGATTTCTTGGTCCGCGTAATGGTCCGTGACCAGAACAAAATCAGTGGACAGCCTTGGTTTAGTTCGGTGGAAGTCGCGGTCGCCAACGCGAATAAATACGACGAAGTTCGTGCGGCGCTTGTGGATGTACATACGGTTTTTTATTTAATGCACTCCATCAATCTCGGTCCAGATTTTGATCAGATCGAGGCCGAGATGGCGCGTAACTTCGCCAAAGCCGCGGCGGAATCAGGCGTACAACAAATTGTTTATCTTGGCGGCATCGCGAACGACACCAACATCAGTCAACACTTGCAATCGCGCGCCACGACTGGCAGAGAACTCGCACACGGTTCAGTTCCCGTGCTCGAGTATCGGGCCGGCATCATCATTGGTTCGGGATCGGCATCGTTTGAAATGTTGCGCCATTTGACGCATCGTTTGCCGGTGATGACCACGCCAAAGTGGGTTTCTAATCGCACCCAGCCCATCGCAATCCGCGACGTCTTGTACTACCTGACCGCCGCCGCCAAATTATCGAAACCCGTCTCTGGCATTTTTGATATCGGTGGCCCAGAAGTTCTGTCCTACGCCGACATGATGCAGACCTTTGCAAAACTTTCTGGACTGCGACGTCGCTGGATTATCAAGGTGCCGGTGCTGAGCCCAGGGTTGTCGAGCCTCTGGATTGGCTTGGTAACCCCGGTTCCTACGTCGTTGGCTAAGCCGCTGGTGCATTCGCTTATTAGCGAAGTTGTGGCGGATCCCAATAAGAGTATCGACGCCATCATCCCCAAGCCGACCGAAGGTTTGTTGAGTTTGAAACAAGCGATCGAATACGCGCTCTCGCGTACGACGAATAACGATGTTGAAACTCGTTGGTCGGACGCGTCGTATCCGACCGCACCTTGGCAGAAGGCACAAAGTGACCCCGCTTGGGCTGGCGAAACAATCTATAAAGATGTGCGCGAACAGACGGTTGATGTCTCAGCCGCAGAGGTATGGAAATGCATCGAAGCAATCGGTGGCGAAACTGGTTGGTATGGATCGGATGCGTTGTGGTGGTTACGCGGCTTGTTAGATCGAATGGTGGGTGGCGTTGGATTACGCCGCGGCCGACGAGATCCAGAACATTTGCGAGTGGGGGATAGTCTCGATTTTTGGCGAGTAGAAGAAATTGAGCCCGGCAAGAGATTGAAGCTCTACGCTGAAATGGTTCTGCCAGGCAAGGCGTGGCTTGAGTTTCGAATCAACGAAGTACACGACGCTGGCTTGACCAAGACGCACGTCGTTCAAGAAGCCACATTTTCTCCGCGCGGCTTAGGCGGTTCGCTCTATTGGTTCACCATCTTGCCGTTGCACACTTTTGTTTTTCCCACCATGCTTCGCAACATCATAAAAGCGGCGCGCTCGAAAGAAAAAGAAACTCATGCATGAGTTCACGCCCGAAGTAGAACAACTCGCGCGCGAGGTCATGGAGTACAGCTTGATTCGGCTGCGCACGGATCCGCCACTAGACGGACCTAAATCGCCGGAAGAACTTCTAGAACTGGCTGGCAACACCATTACTGCTGAGGGCTTAGGCGGACATAAAACGCTAGAGCTATTTAAAGATGTACTTGCGCCCGCCTGTATTTCCACGGATCATCCGCGTTATCTCGCATTCATTCCATCGGCACCAACCGAGTACGCCAACCTCTTTGATCTCGTTGTTGGCGCGAGCGCTCTTTACGGCGGATCATGGTTGGAAGGCGCTGGCGCAGTTTTTGCCGAGAATCAAGCGCTTCGGTGGATTTCGGATTTGGCGGGCTTGCCACAGACCGCCGGTGGCGTCTTTGTTCAAGGTGGAACCATTGGAAATTTATCCGCGCTTGTTGCGGCTCGCGGGCATGCGCGCGAAAAGTACCCAGATGTAACTCGATGGGTGATTGCAGCCAGCTCAGAAGCTCATTCGTCTATCAAGAGCGCGGCCGAAGTCATGGACGTTCTGACGTTATTTGTGAAGCCCGATGAAGATGGTTCGTTACAAGGCACGGATCTAGCGCGAGAGATCGACGCGTATCACGTAGCACATCCGACGCATCGCGTCTTCGCGATTGTGGCCACTGCGGGCACTACCAACCTTGGCATCATCGATGACTTGATCAGCATCGGACCGGTCGCCAAAGAGCGCGACATTTGGTTCCATGTTGATGGCGCATATGGGCTAGCTGCGTTGTGCGCGCCATCGGTGCGGCCATTGTTCGATGGCGTCGAATTAGCCGATTCATTAATTGTTGATCCGCACAAATGGTTATTCGCTCCGTTCGACGCGTGCGCGTTGATTTACCGCAATCCAGAAATCGCGAAAAAGGCGCACCTTCAAAAGGCGGCCTACCTCGATACGTTGGAAGACGACAACGAATGGAATCCGTCGGATTACGCGATTCACCTGACACGTCGTGCGCGCGGTTTACCGTTCTGGTTTTCGTTGGCTGCGTATGGCACCGATGAATACACCGAAGCAATGGAGCAGACGCTACGGATTGCACAAGAAGCGGCCGAATTAATTCGACGCCACCCGCGATTAACTTTGTTGCGCGATCCGGAATTATCGGTCGTGGCTTTCACTCGTGATGGCTGGAACGCCGACCATTATCAAAAATGGTCGGACCAACTTCTTGCGGATCAGATTGGTTTCGTTACACCATCGGCCCACCACGGCCAGCCAATACTGAGATTTGCGATTGTGAATCCTTGGACAAAAATTGAAGATCTCGAGGCGATTCTTAACACTTTGTAGCCCCAAAATAAGTATGCTCTCGGTATGGATTTCAACCTCGCACTCTCCGCTACGGACTCGGCGCCTGCCCTGACCGAGCTTGAGGTTCGCATTCTTGATTTCGAACGCCAATGGTGGCGTTATGCCGGCGCCAAAGAGAGCGCGATTAAAGAGCTCTTCGACATGGCCCCGCCGGCCTATTACCAACTACTGAATAACCTGATTGACCGTGAGGATGCCTTGGCCGCTTCCCCGATGCTGGTTAAGCGCCTTCGCCGTCTGCGCGAGGCTCGCACCGCCGCCCGCTCTAACTAGTCCGGCTGCAACCCGAACCGTTCCTTTTGACGGCTCTGCCCGCCTGCTCTAGATTTGGCGTTAGCACTCTCCCCGTGAGAGTGACAATTCCGGAAATCTTGAAGGAGACTATTAGCTATGGCAAAGATGATTGCCTTTAACGAAGAAGCTCGCCGCGGGCTTGAGCGCGGAATGAATACGCTCGCTGATGCGGTCAAGGTAACCCTCGGACCTCGCGGACGAAACGTTGTATTAGAGAAGAAGTGGGGCGCGCCCACCATCACCAACGACGGTGTATCGATCGCCAAGGAAATTGAGTTGGATGATCCATGGGAGAAGATCGGCGCCGACCTCGTAAAAGAAGTAGCAAAGAAGACCGACGACGTCGCCGGTGACGGAACAACCACCGCAACTGTCTTGGCACAAGCCCTCGTTCGCGAAGGTCTGCGTAACGTCGCAGCTGGCTCGAACCCAATGGCGCTAAAGCGCGGTATCGAGAAGGCGGTCGACGCCATTTCAGCCGAGCTCTCTGCAATGTCAAAGACCGTTGATACCAAGGAACAGATTTCTGCGACCGCCTCTATTTCAGCCGCAGACACCACGATTGGCGAGATGATCGCTGAGGCGATGGACAAGGTCGGTAAGGAAGGCGTTATCACCGTCGAAGAGAGCAACACATTCGGTCTCGAGCTCGAGCTCACCGAAGGTATGCGCTTCGATAAGGGTTACATCTCGCCATACTTCACCACAGATTCTGATCGCATGGAAGCGGTGCTCGAAGATCCTTACATTTTGATCGCTAACTCAAAGATCGCGAATATCAAGGATATGTTGCCGATTCTTGAGAAGGTCATGCAATCTGGCAAGCCGCTTGTCATCATCGCTGAAGATGTCGAGGGCGAGGCGCTCGCGACTCTCGTCGTCAATAAGATTCGCGGAACCTTCCGTTCTGCCGCTGTAAAGGCGCCCGGATTCGGTGATCGTCGCAAGGCAATGTTGCAAGACATCGCAATCTTGACCGGCGCAACCGTGATCTCCGAGGAAGTCGGTCTCAAGCTCGAGGCCACAACCATGGATCTCTTGGGCCGCGCTCGCAAGGTCGTTATCGCTAAGGAAGAAACAACCATCGTCGAAGGTGCGGGCGATGCAGAGCAGATCAAGGGTCGCGTTAACCAAATTCGCGCCGAGATCGAGAAGAGCGATTCAGATTATGACCGCGAGAAGTTGCAGGAGCGTTTGGCAAAGCTTGCTGGCGGCGTAGCCGTTATCAAGGCTGGCGCAGCGACCGAGGTTGAATTGAAGGAGCGCAAGCACCGCATTGAAGATGCAGTGCGCAACGCTAAAGCAGCTGTTGAAGAAGGCATCGTCGCCGGTGGTGGCGTTGCACTCTTGCAGGCTGGCAAGGTCGCCTTCACCAAGTTGTCATTGACTGGCGACGAGGCAACTGGTGCAAAGATTGTTGAAGCAGCAATCGAAGCACCGTTGAAGCAGATTGCAATGAACGCCGGCCTCGAAGGCGGAGTTGTTGTTGAGAAGGTGCGTCACCTTGAAGCTGGTTTCGGATTGAACGCCGCGACTGGTGAATACGTCGACATGATCAAGGCGGGCATCATCGATCCTGCGAAGGTAACGCGTTCCGCACTTGCAAACGCGGCATCTATCGCTGCGCTCTTCTTGACCACCGAAGCCGTCATCACAGATAAGCCAGAGCCAAAGGCCGCGGTTGCTCCACAAGGCGGCGGAGATATGGACTTTTAATTAAGTCAGATATGCGTAAGAAAGCCCCCGAATTCTTCTCGGGGGCTTTCTGCTTTACAGTATGCACATGAGCACAATCACCGATCCATTCAACGCCGCGGATATTGCGCGCGCTGCCGCGATCGAAGATTCGCACGACGAGAAGTTCGTCGGCGGATTGCTCGCGGTAGAAAGCGATCAAGGTTCCGCCGATGGCGTAGAAGAAGCTCGCGTTATTACCTATTCTTTTGAAGCGAACGTACCGGGATATGTCGGATGGCGTTGGGCGGTTACGGTCGCACAAGTCGCCGACGATGCTGCGCCAACTATCTGCGATGTGGTTCTCTTCCCTGGCGATGAAGCGCTTGTTGCGCCGGAATGGATTCCATACGCCGATCGTCTTCAACCTGGTGACGTTGGCCCGGGCGACATCATTCCGACATCGGCTACTGATGAACGATTGGTTCCTGGTTATGCCGCGCTTCCTGGCGATGAAGAACTAGATGCGACACAACTCTTTGAATTTGGTTTAGGTCGGGCCCGCGTGCTTTCCATCGTTGGCCGCGATCTTGCGAGCAAGCGTTGGTATGACGGCGACCGTGGTCCGAATTCGCCAATGGCGCGACAGGCACCAAAACCGTGCCAGTCATGCGGTTTCTTTATTCCGATCTCGGGCTCGCTTCGCTCAGCCTTTGGCGTATGCGCCAATGTGCTCTCGCCTGAGGATGCCCGCGTGGTTTCGGTCGATCACGGCTGCGGAGCGCACTCCGAGGCGCTCGTTACGCCTTAGCGCCGTTCGCGCACATCAGTTAAACTAACCCTCTTGCAGATCCCCTTCTGCAGCATCTAAGAAGCACTGAGTTATAAAGGAGTTCACCATGCCAGTCGGTCGAGTGAAGTGGTACAGCCTCGAAAAAGGTTTTGGTTTTATCTCCTCTGACGAGGGCGAAGATGTGTATTTCCCTTCCAGCGTTCTTCCTGCTGGCGTAGCAACGGTTAAGCCGGGCACCAAGTTGGAGTTCAGCGTCGCAGAAGGACGCAAGGGTCCACAAGCGCTTTCCATTCACATCATTGATGAGCCAGCATCTGTTGTTGCAAATTCACGAATCAATTCCGATGACCTTGCAACCATGATCGAAGACACCATCAAGATCTTGGACAAGGTTGGTAATGGAATTCGCCATGGCCGCCATCCACAAGGCCCTGATGCAGAGCGGCTTGCAAAGGTGTTGCGCGGTATCGCTAGCCAGATCGAGGGCTAGTACTTACTTAATTTTTACTTCTGGAAAGTTCGCTTTCCGGTGTAACGAATTCCGAGCAATCCGAGCGCTACTCCGACTGAACAAATTGCAACGGTGTGCGAACTCGCACCAATCGCGATCGCCACAATGGTTGCGATGAGCCAGAGCATGGTGCCGGTCACAATCACGAATAAAGCTGATCTCATGACGTCGAGCATACTCAGGAAGGCCCGATAAGGTAAACGGGTGGTTAACCCCGAAGGTTCGTTGAGGTCTTTTAGACATCGTAACTTCCGAATCCTTTATCCAGCCAATGCGCTCTCCAATATTGGAACCTGGGCGCAACGCGTTGCACAAGATTGGCTCGTTCTACAGCTGACTCACAGCGGCCGCGACCTGGGATTGGTTACCGGTCTGCAATTCTTGCCATCACTTCTCTTTAGTTTGTACGGCGGCTCGCTTGCTGATCGATTCAACAAACGACGCCTGCTCTACCTCACAAATGTTGGTGGCGGACTAGTTTCCTTTGTTCTGGGTCTTCTAGTTATTACGCACCATGTTCACATTTGGCACGTGTATCTTCTTGCATTCATGCTGGGAATTTTCAGTGCGCTCGACGCGCCAATTCGCCAGGCTTTCACATCCGAAATGGTGGGAAAGAGCGATCTCGCAAATGCGGTCAGTCTAAATTCTGCAAACTTTAACGCCGGTCGCTTGGTAGGCCCGGGGCTCTCCGGACTACTGATTGCATGGTTTGGAACCGGTCCATCATTCATGATCAACGCGGCTTCTTATTTGTTTGTAATGCTCGCGTTGTATTTCATTCGCGATGAAGAGCTTCATAAGTCAGATACTCCTCCGGCGACGGCAAAGGTTTCAGAAGCGCTCCGATACGTGCGAGCTCGACCGGACCTAATCGCCGTAATGACCACGGTCTTTTTCGCGGCCACTTTCGGGCTTAATTTTCAGATCTTTAACGCCCTTGTCGCGACCCAGATATTTCACAAAGGCGCGGCTTCGTATGGCGGATTAGGAAGCATCATTGCCATCGGATCGCTCTCTGGCGCGTTGATTTCAGCACGGTTGGATAAGGGTCGCCGTCCAAAATTCATCATGACTGGTGCCGCTCTCTTCGGAAGTGGCGTGGCAATTCTGGCGCTGGCCCCGTCGTATGCGATTTACGCGGTGATGCTTCCCTTCGTTGGATGCGCCGCACTCACCACAATGATTTCAGCAAACTCTTATGTACAGACGCATTCCGATCCGAATATCCGGGGTCGCGTGATGGGTATTTATCTGATGATTTTTATGGGCGGAACGCCGGTTGGATCACCGCTGATTGGTTGGATGAGCACCGCGCTCGGCGTACGTCAGACGGTTGCTATCTGCGGAGGCATAGTTGTGCTCGCAACAGCCGTAACGTTTTACTTGATGCGGGCGCGACTCAAAGCGCCAGCCAGCGTTTTAGTTGAAGACGTTTTATCGTTTCGCGAGCGCGATGAGAACAACAACGCCGATTAGTACCGCCAGCGTAACGATTCGACGAACCTTGTAACTCATTACTTTTTGAGTTCCGCCACGACGTAATCAATCGAAGCGAGCAGCGCGTCTACATCGGATGGGTCGACCGCCGGAAAGACCGCTAACCGGAGCTGGTTCTTGCCAAGCTTGCGATAAGGATCGGTATCCACGATGCCGTTAGCGCGCAGAATCTTTGCGACTTCAAGCGCGTCGACTGAATCGTCAAAGTTGATGGTGGCCACGACCTTCGAGCGCATTGCAGGATTTTCTACGAATGGCGTGGTGATCGGGTTCTTCTCGGCCCAGGAATAAATCTTTCCGGATGATTCGGCGGAGCGGCCCGATGAAAACTTTAATCCACCACCCGCGTTCATCCATTCGATTTGTTCGGCCAAGAGGATCAACGTTGCAACCGCAGGAGTGTTGTATGTCTGATCCAATCGACTGTTCTCGATCGCGATTGAAAGATCAAGAAAGGCAGGAATCCAACGTCCGCTTGCCTTTATTTTTTCTACGCGTGCGATAGCGGCTGGGCTCATGATGGCAATCCATAATCCGCCATCCGAAGCGAAAGACTTTTGTGGTGCAAAGTAATAGACGTCGGTCTGAGAGATATCGACGTCTAATCCGCCAGCGGCGCTGGTGGCATCGACGACTACGAGCGCACCATCGGTTCCGGCTGGACGAGTAATCGGCATCGCGACACCTGTGCTGGTTTCGTTATGGGTCAGCGCGTACACATCCACGCCGGCTTCGGCTTGCGCGACTGGATGCGAACCCGGTTCGACTTTAATGACCGAAGGCTCGTCCAAGAACGGCGCTTCTTTTGCGGCGGCCGCGAACTTTGATGAGAACTCGCCAAAGACAAGGTGCTGCGATTTCTTTTCGATGAGATTGAAGGTTGCGATATCCCAGAACGCAGTCGATCCACCATTACCGAGAACGACTTCGTATCCCTCTGGCAGATTAAATAGTTGAGTTAAACCAGTGCGAACTCGATTGACCACGTTCTTGACTGGCTTCTGGCGATGCGAGGTTCCCATAATCGATGAACCAGCAGCAGCGAGCGCACTGATTGCTTCAGGCCGAATCTTTGATGGACCAGAACCAAATCGGCCATCTTTAGGGAGAAGGTTCGCGGGAATCTTGATATCGCTCATGTACGGAGTTTAGGGGTTGAGACGAACTCGCTTCCACGGGTTATCTGGGTTATCTCGCTCATAGCTGAGCCGATCATGAAGGCGGGAATACCGACCCTGCCAGAATTCAATCCGAGTCGGGACTACGAGATACCCACCCCAGTGTGGTGGTCGAGGGACGGATGAACCCTCGGGAAATTTGGCGGCGAATTCCGCGTATCGAGTTTCGAGCGCAGCGCGACCGGCAAGCTCGGTCGATTGATTGCTTGCCCACGCACCGATCTGGCTGCCCCATGGTCGAGACGCAAAGTAGGCGTCGCTATCGTGCTCACTTATTTTCTCGGCTCGACCAGCGACCAACACTTGTCGCTCCATGGCGTACCAAGGAAACAGAAGTGAGACGAGTGGGTTTGCGGAAATCTCATTCGCCTTGCGTGATTCGTAATTTGTGAAGAAGGTAAATCCTGCCTCGGTCATATCTTTTAATAGAACGGTTCGGGACGAGGGTTGATTGTGTGCAACCGTTCCGAGCACCATGGCATTTGCTTCGACAATAAATTCATTGGTCGCCGCTGCCGCAAGCCACTCGTGAAAGAGTTTGACTGGGTTGGCGGGGGCGGCCGATTCCACCAGGCCGGCTTCGCCGTAAGAGCGCCGCATGGCGCGGATAGCATCCCGAGTTAATGGTGATGCTGGGGGCTGGTCTCCGCTCATAGGTGTATCTAACGTCACTTTTACCTATTTGTCGCGGTCGCTCCTGAGGTGGAGAATAACGGCAAGAAATTCCAACCGTTATTGAGTCGAACTTGAGCCGTACGAGATGGGGAGTCCGCTGTGTCCGATGATTTCAAGCCTGGTCTTGAAGGCGTAATCGCATTCGAATCAACGATTGCCGAACCGGATAAAGAAGGTAGCGCGCTTCGCTATCGCGGTGTCGATATCGAAGATCTCGTTGGCCGAGTCTCCTTTGGAAATGTTTGGGGTTTATTGGTCGACGATGAATTCAACCCAGGTCTTCCACCCGCAGAACCGTTCCCTATCCCAGTCCACTCGGGCGACGTTCGCGTCGATGTCCAAGCCGCAACCGCGATGCTCGCGCCGGCCTGGGGC
>Ga0214170_1000233_pt1 | contig 22982 bp, 23 predicted proteins | sample TroBogEpilimnion_2_FD_153008 | JGI IMG/M metagenome (GOLD analysis project Ga0214170, IMG submission 153008) | Freshwater microbial communities from Trout Bog Lake, WI - 27JUN2007 epilimnion | ecosystem: Environmental > Aquatic > Freshwater > Lake > Epilimnion/Euphotic zone | place: Trout Bog... | reverse complement strand
CCGCCACCGCCACCAGAACCGCCAACACCATGATTTACTCCAACTGCGGGCAAATTTGCTTGACCATTACTGTAATTTGCGATGTAAGCAAAGCCACCAGCGCCGCCACCTGCCGCGTATAGATATCCAAATGAAGTTGGTTGTCCTGGAGTTGCGATGAAATCTACAAACGCGTTTCCATACGAACCAGTTCCACCAGCACCTACCACGCAAGTTGTCGCGGGTGAAGTCCATCCCATCACAACTGCTCCACCGCCACCGCCGCCACCACCCGGTAAATCTCCCCAGTTTTGAGCACAACCACTACCGCCACCGCCACCGCCAACGAGAATAGCGAAAACTTGCGTGACTGAAGAAGGAATAGTAACCGACCCGCTAGATGTAATTGTTTGTTTTAGAGAAACACCAGAAGGGATAAGCGAAGTTAAAGCCGCCGGATATCCGCTAGGTAAAGAAACTGTTGTTGCTGGAAATGTGGACTGACCCATATTAGTTCACCGTCATTCCTGAGATGTGGATATTAACAAGTGGAGATGAAGCTGAGCCCATAATCATCTTACCCGTTGCGAGGGCTTGCTTTAAGTCAAAGAATACAGTTGAGTTAGCGGCAATCGTTTCCTGATACGCGATACATAGACCATCGAGGCAGATAGAGAATGTCTGTGATGCGGCAGTTTTATTTGCGACAACGATGTTGGTGACGATTGTGTTTGTTGATGAAGTTGTATAACCCGCTCCATACTTACCAACTGCGCCCTGAGTCACAGCAGTCGTGGAACCAGTTTGCGTGGTTACGATATAAGAAAATGTAGTCGTAGAAGGCACCGCGATAATCTGAATCTGAGTTCCGTCATAGATTGTATCGCCGATATTTACGAACACCATATCGTTCACGGAGAATCCGTGTGCTGAGCCAGTAGTAAGAGTTGCTACATAGTTCTGAACGACCTTGTTGCTGACAGTAAATCCAGAAGTGGTCGAAGTGTTAAAGGTTGCTACGCCAACAGGAGAAACTGCGGTTGATCCCAAAGATGCAGTTGCAGATACATAAGTGAAAGTTGTACCTGATGGGATTGAGTTGATTGCGTAGGTTCCGTCAATCGTGGCTGATACGCCCTGAATAGTTACGATTGTTCCAACCTGAGTAATGCCGTGTGAGGCAGAGGTTGTGATGGTGGCAAGGTTAGAGGTGATCGCCACATTCGACACATAGAAACGGGTCGAGGTCGTTCCAAGAACAGGAGCGTAACGGGCTAAGAGTGCTGGTGTATTAGTTGCCATTTATTAGTACGCTCCCATAAAGATTTCGGTTTCGACATTCGATAGGCTAATTGTAGCCGCGATCGGTGATGTAGAAAGTGTCCTTAGATCCGTGATATTAGCAGATGAAATTGAGGTTACGGCGGCTCCGACATAAACAGTAGCCAAAGAGATTGAGTTCACCGGAGCGGTAGGCGCAACTGGTGATGCGGCAGGGGTTCCAGCAATTACTTGGAAAGCCACTTGGTTAAGTGATCCGTTGTAGTAAGCATCAGATACAACGGCTACGATCAAGTCAATACGAGGGTTAGATGGGTTTGCGGTTGTAATTGTTGCGGTTACAGTCGCATCGTTATAGATCATATATGTACCCATATTGGCTTGGTACGATCCAACGATAGCCGCCCAGCCAGATGCGATGAGAACAGTCATACCCGCAGGAGAGTTTTGCGTTACGGCTAAATCTGTGGCGTTAATTATGCCCGTGGTTTTCCAGATCGTCTGTGTAGTTAAACGATCGTTTTCGGCAGGGTGCGATCCATTCTGCAACCAACTCGGCGGTGTGCGTAAAGCCATTTACTTGATCTCCTTATACATACGCGTTGTACCAGACTACGGTTGCGGCGGTTGTACCCGCAAGTGTACCTGTTCCTGTTAAGTAAAACTGATTAGACCCCGGTTGTGCAGAGAACCAGTTTGACCCACCCGCAACCAAGTTACGAGCAGAAACTCCATTGACTGTAACGATTCTTTGACCTAGATCAACCACGATCGTGTCGGTGTTGGCATAACTGCCTTGAATCGTAATGTATTGACCCTGAGTAGTGCTACCGATGATTGGGTTATTTATCGGACCAGTAATTGTGATGACTGGGTAAGTCGTAGCCCATCCCTGATTGTTTACCGAGGTGGAAGTAGCGGCAGATCCGCCGCCATAAGTTAAAGGGTAAACGCGATTGTAGGTACGACCCAAAGCGTTAGAAACCACCATCGCGGCAGAGTTTGGCGTGTTGTCATAGAACTTAGGATCCGGCGCAAAGAAAGTCCATTGGCTCGTAATGTATCCGTATGTGTAATCGGGTGTGATGACGGTTTTAGAGTCACGAACGCGAGCATTAAAGAATTGGATATTCGAGGATTGTGGCAACTTAAATTGCAGCTGATTGGTTGTGGAAAATGCTGTGTACGAAGCCGTAGGCAGTAGGTTAGATTTCAACAGGTTGTAGTTTGCCTGTGCACTCATTACCGAGTTGGCAGATCCGCCCGAGGTGTAGGTATCGGTTAGGTTTACGGGGATCGTAAAGTGCGTATTGTCGATTACAGTCAAAGTTTGCGAAGTCTGGTTAAACCCAGTTCCCGCAGTTCCAGACGGGTTGCCAGTAGAAACCACGCCTGTAATGGTAACGATCTGACCAGTATTAAAGCCGTGATATGCCGAGGTCGTGTAGGTGATTACGCCCGTTCCAGTAGCAGTCGCACCTGTGATTGTGGCAGTTGTATTGCTAGAAAGAGTCAGGATCGTCAGCGTAATTGTTCTGCCGCCTAAGAAATCACGACCCGAAAACATTCCATCGTTAAAGCCTTGATTATCGTCTTGGTTACGAATAACTGGCAAGCCTTCAATGCCATCTGCGGCAGTAATCTGATAAGGAGATCCAGCACCGCCGAAAGCGAAACCATTCCAAGCAAAGCCGTACGCATTAAGCGAAGTCAGAGTTGCCATTATTGAGCCACCATAGTTTTGCCACCGCCCGGAATGATTCCTTGAGTTTGACCCAAAGTAATAGCGTTAAGTGTACCCGCCGTGACAGTTGGAAGCGAAGGATCAGTCGTGTAAACATTGTTAGTGATCTGATAATTTGGAACTTGCCCAGTCATTGTTGGGCTAGTGCTTCCAGCCGATGATGCGTACGCGCCAGTTACTCCGGCAGGAGTCAGAACGCTAGCCTCGTAAGTAGAAATGCTTGCAGTTGATCCACCAAGAGCCTGAATCTTTGCGGCGGTGTCATCAAGTTTTTGTTGCAACGCATCAAGTTGCTTCATCGCGGCATCAGAGATCGAAGTTGTAGCCTTAGTAAAGGCGTCATCCGCGGCTTGGAGCGAGTCATTAAGAGTCTGGGTTGCCTTTATCAAGGCGTTATCGCGGGCATCGCTAGCGGCTTGCGTAGCCTTATTTAAGGCATCCTGAGCGGCAGTCATAGAAGCGTTAAACGAATCTGTTTCTTTAGTAATAGCATCTTGCATAGCGGCAGAGTTAGCGGCTAGTTGTGTGGTCAAAGTTGTACCGACTGCGGCATATTGTTGAGCCAAAGCCTGAGTCGCAAAGTTAGTGCCATCATTCATTTGCTTAGCGAGATCATCCAGACCATTTTGCGAAGCGTCTTGAACCTGCGCGTAAAGTGACTTAATCGAATCTTGAGTTGCAGGGGCGGCAGTCAATACAGACTGAGCCAAAGCATCACCTTGCGCTGGACCTTGAGCGATCACTTCGTTGATAAATTGTTGGTTATATCCAGCGGCGGCTAACTTTCCAGCATCTTGTTGCAACTGCGTAATCTGAGCCATTTGATCTTGCAACTGAGATACGAGCGCATCGGCAGTTCCGCCACCTGCAGTAAAGAGTTTGCCGAGATCTATTTTCGTAGCGTTAGCGAAAGCGTTAGTCATTACATCAATCGAGGATTGAATAATCTTGGCACGATCGTCAGCGGCAGTTTGTTGCAACTGGGTAGCCTTATCAGCATACTGTTGCTGGATATTTAGAAGGTTTTGTTCGTGAGTGGTTTGTAGGTTTTCGACAGTCGTGTTGTAGTTATCCGTAGCCGTTTGCATCGCATCTTGATATTTGGCTTGGATATCTTCGCTATCTTGAGAAAACTTGGTTTGCGCATCCTGCACGGCTTGATCGTGGGTAGCCTTAGCCGCATCCATTTTATCTTGACGATCTTTAAGGGCGGCATTCATTTGATCTTCGAGTGTCACAACCTGATCGTTGTAAGTTTTGATCTTTGCGTTGCGAGCGTTCAATGCCTTATCGACATTTCCAGCGGCACCAAGTCCACCAGATATGTCAGCACTTCCGCTGTCATCGCCACCGACTCCAGCGGTAGCAAGTTGGCTGGAAAGGGAACTAGCACTTAGGCTAATTTTTTTGTTGGCTAGTTCATCTAAAGATTTGCCGAATTCACCAACGGACTTAGCGGCAGTATTAATGCCATCGGAAACGCCCTTAAACATCTTTCCGATAATAGGAATATGGGTAAAGGCACTTTCAAGTTTGCCAACCGCACCGATTACATAACCGATAGCCTCTACGATAAACGACATCACATCGGCAACACCTTGCCGCAAAGCCTGATGCTGATTCCAAAGATCAACGAGTGCCTTTATCCAAGCCCCGATTGTATTTTTGTAGAGGAACTCAATACCCGGAATGATAACTCCAGTAATGAACTCCATTAACTTCGTGAGAATAGGCATTACAACTGAGCCAACCTTAACGGCTACATCGTCGAACTTGGACTTGAGAACTTCCATTTCGCCAGCGAATGTTTGCGTGTATCCGATCGCTTGACCACCGATTTTAGCGTTAAGTTCATCCATCGCCTTAGCGATAGCCTGATTTTTGGGCAAAGTTGTATCGAGGGTGATGCCGAATTCCTTAAACGCCTTAGCGTTGCCCATTGTTGCTTTCTCGAGCGTACCAGCGGCAGTTGAAAGATCCTCGTGCTTGTAGCGGGCAAGATCAGCCGCCATCGACATTAACTTGGTGGACTCAGTAACCGATCCTGTGGCAGTGATAAGTTTGTTGTAAGCGTTCTCTGATTCGGCGGTACTGAAACCTAACGCACTCATTTTCTCTGTAGTTGCTTGGATCTCACTACGATTTGCGGCGGTATTTTGCTTGGCGTTATTAAGAGAAGTTGAAAGCGACTCAGTAGCGACCTGAGTATCTTGGATCGCCTTAACGGCGGAATGCAATCCGTCTGTGAGAAGGGTTAGCCCCTCGGTCAAAATATTGCCAGCGAATACGCCAGCCATAACAGTTTTAAGCCCAGAGAACTTTGACTCTTGCTCCTTAGCCGCATCACCAATCTGATTAAGTCCAGCGGTTGCCTCTTGAACTGCGGCGGTTAGATTAGAAAGTTGAACAAGGATTTCAACATTTAATGGTGGGACATCACCTGCCACGGCTATGCTCCCATCGCTCTTGTTACTTCATCTCGGATAAACTGCGAAGCGCGACCAGAACTAACTAAGTAATCCCGCGCCGGCATCATATAAGGATATTTTACCCCACTACGCCAGTTCGACGAGCCGAGTTCTACTGCACGGGCGTATTCAGCACCAGAGGTTGCGCTCGCTACATAAGTGCCAAAGCCTTGTCTGCGAGGTGGAAGTCCTTGGATATTTCTAAACAAGTTGCCCGTTGCATAGTTTGGACCTTCGCCATTTCTTGGTCCAATGTGCGGGTTATGACGAAGCCTATTATTTTTTTGGATAGGTGGATTCTTGACTCGGCTAGCATTTTCCTGAGCGTGAGCGACAAGATCTCTAGTGATAAGTCGGGTTGCATTCATCCCCGCAGTATCCATCCGCTTTTGCCACGCATCTAATGCGGCAAAGACTTCATCTCGATTGTCGCTCAACGCTTCTCCATCTTTTCGATCTTAACTTCTTCGACTGCATCTGCAATCGCTAAAAGCCAATCTGCCCGAGCCGCTGGAAGGTTATCCACTTGCTCAGGAGTCCAACCGAATTTGTTGGCGAACTTAAAATAAAACCACTCCGTTGTGGGATATTCCAGTTCGTCAGATCTCTCGAAGCCTCGGAGTAAATCCTTTAGTCGTTCGAGTTTTCGGTAGTTACTTTTGGGTCGCTTGCATTCTCCACAGTATTTTTAAGGTCTGGGAAAAGTTCTGCGGTCAGATCGTCTGTTTCCTTCATCAAAGCGGTGTAATCTGGAATGGAAAGTTCCTCGATCGACTCAACCTTTACGGAAGGAATCAAAAGATCGAATGACCAATCCTCAACGATAGCGGCTAGCAAAGCGTTACCGATAGCGATACCTTTTTGAGCCGCGTTACCTTCATCGCTTGCAAGCATAATGCGGTTACGATCACGAACCTTGAGTTCGCTAGCATCTTTAATCGTTACAGTCGCACCCGAAGGTAGAGAAATCTTGCGTGACATTTTGCCCCCTAGTTAGTTTGCCTTGCTTGTATCTTAGCAAAATCTAGGCAATAGGGGCGCGGGATCACGGCGAAGGCGAGCACAGATCAACCTGCCGCCCCTATTGCGTTCTAGTTTAAGCGACCGAACTGCTTACGGCGTTCTTAACGACCCACTTGATTGGTGAGTAGCCGACTGTGCCTGAATCGGTCAAGTTACCCTGAGCGTTGAAATCAACTACGCACTCGACGAAATCCTTTGAGCGCTCAATAACGGCAAGTGTGTATGCACCCTTAGTCATTGTTGCTTGGATCTGAGTCGCAGTTGAACCTGAGCCAGTGGACCAGTTAAACACGAGTGCAGGTTGGGTATTGGTTAGGTAGTTTGTAAGTTGAGTATCGTTTTCCATAATGAAAGTTGCCTTACCAGAAACTTCCAAAGCGCCGAGGAAAACTTGATACGGAGTCTGCACATTCGCTACGCCGTAGATCGGAGTGACAGGGCGTTTCATATCAATGTTGCCCATTGTGTTGTTAGAAATTGTAGTACCAGCAACGCTTACGGTTCCGTACCATACTGCGGTTGGCAAAATAGTCGTAAACGAAGGAGTTGGAGCAGTTGTTGTAGCAGACTGCCATCCGGTTGATTTCGCATCATATTCAAGCAATCCGTCAGCGCTCCACTTGAGAGAGAAGTCAGAGAACTGGTGTCCAGCCCAAGTACGCACATTCGCACCATAGAAGTCGAGAAGTGTGTAGGCGGAAGGCTGAGCATCTGAAGCGGTTGTGCTTGTGTTCTTTAGCGCAAGGGTATGTGTGTAAGGCGCGCTTGAGCCAGTCGTTACATCTTCGCCAAGTACCCCAACGAGCGGGTAAAGGATTGTGTCAGCGAATACTGGTCCACTAAAATCGAAGGTTGAGTGAACGCGACCCTGAATGTAGTTGTAATTCTTTACAAGCGATCCACGAACACCCTCATCGTATAGCGCGCCGTAAACATCTGACGGCTTTAGAGATGATGAAGTTACTGGAATGTAAGCAACCGGAGTGGTTACTGGGGTTCCCTTAGTAGTTTCTTTAGCGATACCGACATAACTGCGGGCTGTATTTTGGACTGACATCTACTCACGCTCCTTGCGTTGTATCAGACGAGGCTGATGGTGTAGTTACTGGTGTTGTTTTCTTTGGTGCAGAAGCGAGAGTAACATCGGCTGAGATAACCTCATCCGCGGACTCAAAAGTGTCACCGGGCTTGACAGTTAGCCCGAGAGTTGGAAACTCGCGCACATCGTCCCCGTTGTATTGGTATGTTGCCATTGTTCTCCCTAAGCCTGAATCATTTGTGTGACATCGAATCGAATCTCTGCAAAGGTTTCTGTCGCTCCGTTATCCGAAGTGGTAGGTTCCCCATACAGGCAATCGATCACCGGTTCCGCACCCTGCCAGACATTCACCTGAGTGGAATCACCAAAGTTGTGACTAGCACGAAGCGTATTCTTGATGTTGTCGATAAGTGTATCAAAATCCGCCATCGCATCCTCGGCATTATTTTGCAAAGAGTGGTGAAAGATCTGCAATACGACTTGAAAATCAACACGCTTCCAACCATTGGTTGCGCCACCAATAGCCAAACGAGTTTCGCGCTCGCTAGCGATAAAGATTACGGCGGCGGCACGACTCATCTGTCCGGCAGTTGCATTGACCTGATAGTTAATACGCTTAGGAAACGAAGTGAAAACTTGGTTTAGTCCAGAGATACTTGCGCCCGTAAGGTAACTGTAAAGCGTAGAGCGTAATTGAACGCGACCGACATTTGCCATTAGCGCATACGCCTAAACGGAGCGAGCAATTCTTTAGCGAGCGCAATATCGGAGCCGATAATGTCTTGGACACTTGGACCACTACTTGCTCGGGTTGTGACTGCCATAGTCAAAGAGTTATCACCACGAACTTTTAGGAATTCGGTCGTAGTTAAGATCGCCGCTTCCTTAATTGCCTGTGGCATATTTCCAACGGCTACGCCTGACGAGTGCGAGTATTTCAAGGTGGTGGTAATGGCTACTGTATTAGATCCATACACATACGAAGGCGATACCACGACCTGCTCAGTATTCTGGCCATCGTAGATGGTAATTACAGTTCCGGCAGTCAAGCCAATCGGATCGATCATTGTAAATGATGCCGCACCCGCAGTCGCAGATGAGATCAAGCCATTACAGAAGCCAGCGCAATAGTTATACGAGGCGTAAATACGGGAGCGAACTGTTGGGGGAAAGCCGAAAGATAGCGGACCTTGTGACGAGTAAGAAAGCCCGATCTGACTCATAGGATAAATGATCTGGGACTTCTCGAACCATACGGACTGCAAAGCCCCATCGGTCACCGGCACCATATTGGTCGGAGTCGCGCCATAAGAAAGGGAGTTAAGTGCCACGACATTGTTGTAGTCGGGCGAAATGACCATAAAGCCCTCTTGCGTGATACGGGTACGGGATTGCTCTTGGAAGTTCTGGGCAATTAGGGGCTGGTTCACATAAATGTCGATCCACGATGAAGCCCGTTGGATAACCGAAGCCAGTTCAGCATCTTGTTGCGCAGAGGTTCCGCCAGTAACAAGGTTGTTGTAATCAATCGCAGTCGGAGCGTTCTTATATTCGGCAATCGTTAAATACGATCCAGACTGGAACTGCGTTATTGGCGAAACCGCTGAAGTCATCTTTTAATCTCCGTCTGTTTTAGGTGTAGCCATTTCGTGACCGCAACGCGAACACAACTTAAACCACGATCCGAAGCCACAGTTCTCGCAATTATACCCGCGTTCGTTATCGCCCGTTGTGTGTAAAGCCAAGTTGCCTTCGGTAAAACCTTCTGCCTTTAATGCCGCGATGTCTTTAGGGTTATCAGTTCTATACATTCCATCTCGACCAGCGCGTAAAACTTTCTTGCCAGACTGTCGGTTGATCTCAACCTCTTTAGCGAATCCATCTCTGGGAACTAATCTTGCCATCGTTTGCCTCTCTTAATTTATAGAACAGGGAGAGAGCCGTTAGACCCTCTCCCTGCCGTTTTGCCGGACTGACTATGCTGCTGTGATACCTGACACGATTCCGTTCCAAGCAGGTGCTGAACAGAAGAATGTGCCGCGGAAATAGGTGCTGAACTCGTACGCGAACTGCGTGACCGGCCATTGAATGCCCATATAGTCTTGTACGAGGTAGTTCGCCCATACATCGCTGACCTCGGTGTCAGGGATTGGAAGGGTGTATGACATAACAGGAGCAACGCCCTGTGGAAGCCATGGGTGAACAGTAATGTCGAGTGACTTTCCTGTTGTTTCGTTCACGATTCCGTTAACGACAGAACCGAATGTGACTCCGGTTGCTTCGTCTTGTGAAATCTGCAAACGATAGTTAGCGTTAGCAGAACCCTTGATCGCATCTGAAAGTTGCTTGCGGTCTGAGCCGTTCATCAAGATTTCGTCTGGATCAGCCTTTACTGAGTTGTAAAGGTTAGCGAACACGGTCTGGAACTCAGTTCCTGGGTTTGTGTTCGAGAAGGTTGAGTTGATGTTGTTGTTATATCCACCGTTAGCACCAAGAAGTGTTGGGAGGATTCCATCGTAACCAGTTGCGTATGCAGAAGTATCTGCTGATGCGCGAGATGCTAGTGCACCTGTTGTGTTGTATGGTGCTTGGTTACCAGTAGCACTTGTTCCGCTTCCACCAAGAGTGAAAGTTAGGCTGGTTGTGCGACCCTGATAGTGAGCGTTAGCAACACCGGTGGTTGTTCCAACATAAATGTTGTAAGCAATCGCGCCTGTGATAGCAGAAGGAATTGTGATTGTGAGTGCTTGGCTTGATGTTGCTTGTGAAGCAACTGCAGAAACAATTGACTCACCAAAACCTGTTGAAGAAACACCGGCATCAGCGGTGTAGTAAACATAATAAGTTGCGTTTGGAAGTGCAGTTACTGATCCGCTTGCTGATACTGCGGCAAGTGTTGGAAGTGTTGGAGCAGAGCCAGCGTTAAGCGCACCTGAGTAGCCTGATGCAGTTCCGCGAGCCATTAGCATCATACGCTCCTCCATCAACATTGTTGCGTAGAGAGTAGATGTTGATGACAACTGACGGAGATCTTGGTAGCCAAGACCAGAGAAGTTAGCGTCGAATGAAACGCTATCTGATAGTGAGTAAGAGTTGTAAGGCAAGATGATGTCATCTGCTGTGTACGAAATCTTAGAACCACGCTCAAAGTTGATTGAACCGAAAGCGGTTGTTGTGCTTTCAGTAATGCCTGGCCAGATTTGACCTTGTCCGCCAGTGCCGGTACCGGTGTAACCAGTAATGCGCTTGATGCGGTGGCTTGTGCCCACACCCTTCTTACGAGGGATGCGGTTACGAAGTGGAGTTGGGCGAGGTGTGAGAAGTTTTGCAGGTGCTTCCAAGTCGAACGCAGCAAAAGATGTGCTGAGTGGGCTTGTAAGGCTGATGTCCTTCTGGATCTCTTGAGAAGCGATGCGTTGTGAAGCGATCGCGTTGTTAAGGCTAGCGAGAGCATCAGGAGCGAGTGACTTTGTAGCAGCGAGTGCTTCAAGAGCCGCAGTTGAATCCTGTGCTGGTGTTAGACCATTTGTGTTTGGTAGTGAGAAAGACTTATTCAGTTCTCCCTGAAATTCGTCCATACGCTTAGCGGCTTTCTTTGGTGAATCAACATCGCCAAAGAGATCCGAAGCCTTAGGTGGCTGTAGCGCCATTAGGTTCTATCCTTTCGAGTGGGTTTATTCTGCGTCTGGTTGTCCGGCTTTAGAGAGGTATTCCTTCTCGAGAGCCTTGTAACCTTTAGCGAGAATTGGGTCTGAAGTCGCTGATGCCTTTAGGCGATATTCAGCGGCCTTGATTAGTAGTTCGTTAGATTCATTGACCGCAACACGACCAGTCCGCTTTGGACCACCCGATGCCGCAGCCGATTTTGCAATTACGAGTTCTGATTCAAGAGCCACCGACTTATCTTCGGCTGCCTTTAATGCCGCCTTGTAAGAATCGATCTCAGCCTTGACTGTTTCAGACGCACTCTTTGTTGCTTTCTCGATGATCGAAGTTACGAACTTCTCACCGAGAATGTCTTTGATTTCCTCTTCGAGTTTTTCCTCAACTTTTTCGACTTCCTCTTTGATTTCCTCAACGACATTTTCGTCCTTGACTTCATCAACTGGAGCAGGAGTTTCCTCGGCAGGAGTTTCTGCTACTTCACCCTCGGCAGACTTAACTGATCCACCAAGTTGATCCGGAGTTACGATTTGAGCAGTAGATACATTTGAGGTTGTGCGGATTCCGCCATTGTTGCCAGCGATCTGAACTGTGGTTTTGCCGTGGTTATCTCCCACTTGACCGCATCCACATTCTAGGCACTTACCAACGAACTTAACGGACATTTTGGTGCAACCCTTGCAGACTTTATCGTCGCATCCGCCATCGTCTTGGCAAGCAACACAACCATCGCAGTCGCAACCTTCTGATGAGTCTGCATCTTTGCTAGCAGAGAGTTCGAGCATCGAAGCATCGGTAGCGAGAGCCTCGCCTTCCTCAACTTCGCCATCCTTGAAATTAAATAGGTGCTTGAGAGCAGAGAGCAGGGTGTCAATATCATCACGCTCGTCTGAATCTGTGTCAGCCATTTCTGTGGCTTCGCTAATAATGAGTTGCGCTAGAGCCTTGCGAGCGGCATCGTAAGATGCTTGGTCGAACTTAACCAATTCGCCGTTTGTTGCCTTTTCGTGCATCTCTAGGATTGTGTCAATGACTGGTGACTTTTTCACGTTCCATCCTTCTGGTAGTTGATCGATCGCGCCTAGCGCACGAGCGCGGGTAATGATGTGTTGCTTTACTTTTGCTGGATCTTTAGCACGACCGAATGCTTGGATAGCGTTCTTTAGATCAGCAACGGTTTTGATTGGATAAGAGCCATCTGGCAACGCCATACCTTGATCGGCAAGTTGCTCACGCTCTTTGTCAGATACTTCACGCTTTACGATCTCTGTGTATTCCTCAACCTTAACAAGCGAGGTTTCGCCTTCGACTGACTTGGCGAGCATCAACTTAGCGTTTGGATTAGCAGGGCGATCTACGAGAGAAACCTCAACGATCTGTCCATCAATGATGCGGCCATTAGCGGCTTTTTGATCACGCACAACTCGAGGTGATTTGATTCCTATTGAGAATCCTTTAAGAACTTTTGATTCCACTTTCTTAACGCTAACAGGATCAACGATAAGAGCAGTAATGTAGTGACCATCTGGTTTCGCTTCATATTCTTTTGCTACTCCTGCCGCAATAGAGGAATGCTGTTCACGAATGTTTCCGCCTGACTTGAACCATTCAGGCATCGCAGATGAGAGCCATGTGTCATCGCAGATTTGCTGATCAATGTCCAAAGAGTCATCAGTTGCTTTGCCATAGACGAGTAGCGATCCATCCTCTTGCTTTTCTTGCTTAACGATAGCGGCGTATGAATTAGCGAAATCATTGACCATTGCTGTTTTCTCCTTGTTTAGTTTAGCGGCGATGCTTTCAGCCCAAGATTTGCCAGCATCTCCACCCCACGCATCCCAAGCCACGCGACCCGGTGATGGAAACCCTTTTTCCCCTTGACTAAATCCCTCTGCTTTTTTATCAACTTCGTGGCGAGCAAAGAAACTCACCATACGCATAATGGTATCGCGTGATAATCCTTCTCGTCTCGAAAGTTGTCCTGCTCTAGTACGACCCGTACTTGTAAATCCATCTCCTGCGTGTCCGTCAGCGATCCAACCGAGAGCGCGTTTAGCGGCTTCGGCTACACCTGCTGGTGGTACGAAAGTTTCTGACATTTGTTAAGCGGAATATACGAGACAGACTGCACCGGTAGTTGTGCCAGCGGTTGAAATTGCATAGATAGATTCATTTCCGTGCATCCAGATTTGCACAGTTGCACCCGGAGCGAGAACCTGACCACCATTAGCACCTGATGCGACAGTAATTAAACTATCGCCAAGATAAACAGGCGCACTATCGCGGTTCTGAATTTGCACTGCTACATAACCAACACCATTTGGAAGGGTAACGAGCAAGGTTGGATTTGTGCCGACTGTGACATTTATATGGTTAAGAGCCATTGGATTCCTTCTCTCGGATTATCGTGTAATTGTAATGCTTTTATTCGTCAGTTGCTTGATCGTCTGAATTATCAGAACTGCTCGAAGGTTCAGGTGGTACGCCCATCGTAGAGCATCGGCAGTTTGGATGAACGGGCAGATCATCGGCACCTAATCCATTACTGAACTCACCATCGACATCGGTGATCTCGCCATCGATATCGCACTCCTCATCCTCGGGATCAGAAGCGACCCATTGGATTTGTTCGACACCCAAAGCGGCGTACGAATCAACTGCGGCGGCATTAGCGGCTCGAGATCCCTCAGTCAGCGCAATCATTAGAGAACGCTCTGGCGATCCGACTACATCTTTTAACATTGTTGAAAGAGTTGTTGGGCTTGCACCAATAGAGAAACCTTCGGCAAGGCGGCTACCGATTTGGTCGTAAGTTGTGGTGTTAAGGGTTTGTGTGGTGAGCGTAATCTTTCCAAGCAGTTTTTCTAATCCGCCCGGTGGTTTCAATAAAGCCTCTGCTGCAAAGTTGCCCGGTTCCCATTTATCCCATTGAATCGCATTCTCGAGTATCTCATTAGCCCAAGCCACCGAATCCCAGTTATGAGTTGGTTTTTTCTCTGCCTTCTTCGATCTTAACGCGGCACCATAAGCGTCAAAAGTTGAAGCGATACCAGTCACATACATATCGGCGTAATGTTGGCGAAGCGCAGACTTTAGAGCATCGTTATTGAGAGTGACATTGTGCATCGCCCACGCTCTAGCCCGAGCGCGATCTTGAGAAATGAACTCGCTAACAGTTGGATGCGTGTGTAGGTAATCCAGAACGATCTTTTTAGCATCAACACTTTGCTGCAGAGCGGCTCGAATTTTAAGAGCCGCTCCTTGAGCAATTCGCCCATCGACTTGATGAACGCCAAGCATTATGCGATGTATGCCTTCGCTAGCGATCGAGCGGTTTCCATATCACCATCGAAAGCGCAACGATTCAGAGCATCTGCCACGATCGGATCCAGAGCCTTGAACTCGAAATCTCTACGAGCGGCGTTTCCTTTCTTAGCCCACTTCAAGAACGCTTTGACCTCTGCGCTCGCGGCTTTAGCCATATCAGGAGTGCCAACCCATACAGGGACTTGATCCATTCCTAAGAGCCACATTGCAAAGAGGCGGTGGTGTCCATCAATGATGATTTGCTTTTCGCCATCGTCATATACGAGCGGATAATTACGGAACGGCTTAAGAGATTGACCCATCGCCTTAATACGATCGGCAACCTTTTCACGATCCATAACTATATCGGTCGCAACGAGATCCTTGACATTTACGAGAGTGAGTTTGGCTTTCTGCCAGACATCGGGATCGACCACGATTTGCTCGGTAGTTGGCCACGGGCTTTCGACGAAATCGTTTGGGTCATCCTCAGTTTCGACTGCATCACCGGCAGGATTAGGCAATACGAACAAGCGAGAGAGAGCGGCTTCGGCTTCGAGCATTGAAGGAACGCCAGCCTTTTGGTAATCCGCCTCCTGTGAGGTTTGAGTGTCAGATTCTGAATTCTGACTGTCAGATTTTGGATCTTTATTTGGCTCTGAATTTGGCTCTGAATCTGGAGCGGGTTCTACTGGAGCGAGAGGATCCACTTCATCGGACACATTCTCAACACCCGGAGTCGGAGCGGCGGCGTTTACGATTCCCTCTGGGGTGAATAGATAAACACCATTACCAGCAACGAGGATCGGTTGATCTGCGGCTGGAGTATCTAGCAAAGGCAAGCCAAGTTCGCTACGGCGTTCGTTAAGAGTCTTGGTTCCTCCACGGACTTCGAGGTCAGACTTCTTTGCCATTTCCTCATTGTCACGGATCTCGCCGACCATGAACTTAAACTCGAGTTCGCGTGGCATTCCAAGATACGCATACGAAAGGTTTGTAATCATCTTGCCGATCCATTGGACTAGCGGAGCGACACCGATAGATTGAGCCGCCTCTGCTTCACCCTCTTGGTGACCGCTAGAACCTAATCCACCCTTAGCGGAGAATCCGATCTCGGTAGGCAATACGCCAAAGTGCCCCGTGATCGAAGTGATTAGGTATTCATCCAAAGCCGACTTGAATTTCTCGCCGTATCCCTCATAGAACTCTGGCTTAAGTCCAGAAGGCAGAATCAGAGCGCGCTTGCGTTGTTCTGTTTGTCCAGCGAGGTTGTCGTTAATGATATTTTCGTACTGCTTCATAACCAACGGATCGTTACCGAAATCGGCATCCGAGGTAAGCATCATTTCAGGAGTTACGCCATCGGTGTATTCAGCACGAAGCCATTGTTGGCGGCGAAGGTATAGATCAGCCAGAGGCAAGCAACGCTCGACTGGTGATGATCCGTAGACTGAGTTAGCACGGCGGTTGCGGATGAGATAAGTCAGATCGTCGGAAGTGAACTCACCATCGGCGGTGACATCATCCGAGTTTGCTTGGAACTCAGAGCGTGGGAAGCCGTACAGGATTTGCTGGTATGCAGGTTGTGGAGGCATTGGGCGCATTCCACGATCATCGAGCAAAGGTTTGATCGTAGAGCCATCGAGGATTTGTAAGCCGTAAAGATCCCCACCGACTGTGCGTTGTGGCCAGATAGCCCATGCATCGAGAACAAGGATTTCCTCGAGGCTCATCATCATCCAATCGATGAATGTGAGTCCGTTAGCCTTATCTGGGTTTTCCCAGAATGTACGCACTCGATAGATTTGATCAGAGAACTTAGAGCGAGCCTGACTCATAGCGCGAGTGTGATCTCCACCGATCTCAGCAATAATCTTTTCGCTAGCATCCTCAGCGATAACAATGTCCCAGTCGAGTCCGGAAATCTTAGCCTTGAGAACTTCTACGCAACGGCGAACAATATCGATCTGCTCAGCGGCACCGCGTAGTGTTTCGAACGGAACCAGTTTTTGAGCAGTTCCGATGTTGATATTTTGTGCGACTTGGTATTCGTAACGGCGTGGATCTGCACGACCATCATCACGAAGCGGGTTAATTGCCCCCGGCATAATTGGAGAACCCGGACCAAAGGGAACGCCGGCAAGAATTGGGCTACGAGGTAGCGGAGTCTGTTGTCCGTAAGTGTTCTGCGTATTCGCATCACGCATTTGTTGCTCAGTCATTACAACTGCACCCGAAGGTAAATTACTTGGTGCCTTCTCAATTTGTTGTGCTACTGCTTTTGCAAGACGGTCGATCAGACCCATATTGTCCCCTTAGTTATGCCCCTTGTAAATCAGGCTGGTGTAATGATAGCGGTATTACAGCGTGGACAGAAACGAGTGCCCTTAACAAGTGGCAATCTGCACGATGGACAGAAATCAGCGAGAGCCGCTAATGATCTCAGGGCGTTGGATCCACCCATTAAGTCGGTGACTGCCCACACCATCGCATCCATTCTGTCGGGGGACTTGTCACTATCTGGTTCCCACGTGACGAGTTGGTCCTCTAGTTGTGAAAAGTTGTTGCCGACCATATGAAGTCGTAACTGCTCAGATAGAGCGGATACAGGTTCGGCTCGAACTTTCTTACCTCTGGTGGCAGTCACTTTGCGATACGGGATAGTCGGATCGACTTGCCTTAGCAACGACTCGATCATATCTCCGCCATTGTTAGCCTCACCGATTACTCGGTCGCACTTATGCTTGCGATACATCTCAACGGCTTTACGCGCCCAGTTCTCAGGAGTGCCACGCATCGAAGCATCTTCGAGAATGTAGTAATGCCCATCCGGTGTTGCGCCAGCGACAACGATTCCAGTTTCATCGGATCCCTCACCACTTGTCACGGCAGGATCGATAGCGACCACGACTCTAAAGTAAGGCGGAGCATCCTCGGGCTTTACGCGAGCATCCTCAATGAGTTGTCGAGTCCAGAGAGCCGAATCAGACTCGTTTAGGATTTCTCCGTAAAGTTCCTGTCTACCCATTCTGGTGCCAGCGTAGCGAGCCTGTAACTCAATCAAAGCCTGTGGTGCAAGGTTGTCAGCGTTATCAAAGGTCGAGCCTCGAGCAATCTTTACAGTTCCATCGGTTCTGCTTGCGAGATTACGGATCAGCGATACAGGTCGCGGGGTTGTGGTGATAATGGTTCGAGGATGATCTCCTAAGCGCAATCCGAACTGGAGTTGATCCCAAGTATCGGTGTAACGCCAAGCGGCTAATTCGTCACACCAAGCCCCGTGGTGTTGCGGTCCACGCAAGCGGTCAGGTTCGTCTGCGGAGAATAATTTAATCCTCGCGCCATTCTTTAGGATTATCTGACCCTGTGATCGGTTGTAATCTATTAACGAGCCGTACGAGTTCAGGATATTAACGATCCCCGATTCACCCTCAGCGCATACATCTCTCACATCGCCAAAGGTCGGAGCCACAATCGCCCATCGAGTATTCGGGCGGGTGGTTGCTTCCCACGCTAGCCATTCAGCGGCGGTTCGAGTTTTACCAGCACCACGACCAGCGAGGTAAAGATAAATCGACCAATCACTTGTATCGCTATCCGGCAGTTGCTCCGGTCTCGCCAGATCCAGTTCCCACAACAATCTCCGATCTTCGAAGTTCTCGTACAGTCGTGACAATTTCGCGTGTTCGTTCTCGTAGGAGAAGCCCATCGTAATTTGTAACCTCGACTTCCGTCTTGACTGGCATATTTAGCCCAAAGAGTTTTGCGTCTTGATCCAAGATCTTGAGCATCATATCGATCGCCTTTAGATCGCCCTGAATCACACGATCCCAGATAGCAGAAAGAGCGGTTTCGAGTCTAGCCCTATGCAGTTCTCTGCCCTCAGCGGCAAGGCTTTCATCTCGAGTTCGTTCTATCGCCCTCTTAAATGCGGCTCTGGCACTTGACTCGTTAGCGTAACCTAACTTCTCGGCAATCGCATCGAAAGTCAATCCACCCTTGCGGTAACTGAGAACTCGCCTTTCCTTCTCAAAGAGCGCAGGATCTAATTTCGTAACATTTTCACTCATAGTCGCATTACGGTATCAGTATGCTTGGCGAGTTTTCCAGTTAGGATTTTGGGAACTGTGTGATCCCACTTAATCGAGTGGTGCAATCTCCTGTGAGTGTTTCCCATACTGCTAACAGTTACGGAGGATGGGTGCATCATTACTGTATAAAAGGATTTCGTATAAGTACCCAGTCCGAGGTAAATGTCAGTCATTCCCCCGCTTGATTTCTGGGTTTGGTTTTGTGTTAATTGCAGTCCGGTTACTGTCAGGAATAACTCGCCACGACTGCCATCGGTCACATAAGTGTTCACATCTTCGTTGATTCTGCCTACGAAGTTAATAGGTCTGTTAGTTCTGATGAAAAAACTGTTCATCGCCTTACGCAAGATTCCCTTGCTGATCGAGCCATCTACCCCGCCAATATGATCCCCGCCTTGGCTAAAGGCTACTGTCAGCGCACCGGTATCTTCGAGCAGTTTAATCATCGCATCGACTACGCCATCAAAGTTACGGATCGAGGTTGATTTGATTACATCGCCAAAGGTGTAGCGGTAAGCGAACGAGGTGTAATCATCATCAAGTTGGAGCATATAGTCCAGCCCCAGATCTTTAGCGATTCTCTGTGAGGCGTTTCGGGCATATACGATCGACCTTCTATCTTGCTGAGTGTCGGCGGTATCAAAGAGTTCGGCTTCGGCTTTCTTATCGAACTCAATTACCCACTCGGCTCCGAATTCGGCTCTGTATTTGTCTCCAGACTTGTCCTCGTTGTCGATAATCAGATAAACCTTGCCTGTGTAACCTGACTTTCTTAGAGTACGCATCGTGATCACATTGTCGGGTCTGCCGTGCGTCAGGATAAAGGCGGCAAAGTCATCCCTCTGCACGATCAGCCTTTTCGAGTCGGTTCAGTTCCTCTACGAAATCAACATATCCGTAATGTATCGCATCGTTAATGTCAATGATTACGAGTGCTGATCTCTCCATCAACTTCTGAACTTCCGGAGTGGCGTGAGGATAATATTCGGCGATTTTCTTATAGTTGAAAACGATATGTCTGTTCGCGGCACGGATTAAAAATAGTTTGACATCTTCGGGAATATTGGCGTTGATGATCTCCCGAGTCAATTCCTCCATCTTTGTCGTATCGGACAACTCAGAGATTGTAGGTTTTTCGCCTACGACCTCGTACTGCGGGATATTGACTACCGAGGTGTAAGCGTTCTCATCGTCACCGAACACTTGTTCAGTTTTACGCATCTCTGCCATATCGTCACTCGTAAAGCCAAGATCTTTGACATCCCACCCATTCCCGTCAAGGTCGAGCAGTTGTTCAACCAATACGCTTTCGTCCCATTCGGCAAGTTCGCCAGAGCGGTTATCGGCTAAAGCGTAAGCCTTAGCAGTATCGGCATCCCAGTCATCGGGGCATCGGCTAATGGCGATCTCAGTCCAGCCAAGCAATTTGGCGGCTTCGAGCGTTCCGTTGCCAGCGATCACGGTATCCCTGTGAACGACTATCGGCTTGCGTTGCCCGAACTTATCTAGGCTGGCAGATATAGCCTCGAGGTTCTTTTTAGAGTGACGGCGAGCATTCTGCGGGTCGAGAACTAAACTCTCGATTGTTACTGTTTCCAAGTTCACTAAGTGCCTCTAATCTTGCATCGAGTAATGAATCCATCTCACCCATTAGAAATGCCTTCCGTTGGTGAGTAAGTCTATTTCCGTAACGATCCTTCAATAATTCGGCAAGATGAGCGATCGCTTCGTCAATGTCAGCGATTGTGATTTCATCCTTGTCGATAATCATAAGATCATTTTACTGCTTCTATTGCTGATTCGTCAGGATCATCGAAAAAACATCCGCACCCCCCAATATCGTATTCATCTATCAGCATTGGTGAAATTTCTGACCTTAATCGTAATTCATTTAGCGATAGCGGTTTTTTGACTCCGTTTACAACTTCACTCAAAATTGAAACATCTTTTTGTAAAAAGTCCCGCATTTCTTGTTCTTTTTGTTCCCAAACAGAAAATCGATCTGGCATAATTTCGAGAAGTTTCTTAAATTGACCTTGCCCAGCACGGACACATCCGCCTCCGCAATTATTGTGAGCGAAACCCATTTTGTATAAACGCGGAGTTGGCAAGCCTTCATCTTTAGCCCATTTAATAAGTTCATCTTTTTCGTGATAAGGCGGTTCGGCTAAAGGTGCTTCTGCTTTGTAAGGCAAGTAGTTTTTGACGATTGCTGGCAAGCGATGAGTTTCGGTCCAATCGATTCCAACATAAACGACTGTATCTAAAGGATCGCAATTTTCTTCAAGCCATTTTCTTGCGGGCTTTTGTTTTAATTCGTGTGAGCAACTTGCGATACGACTATTTCCTAAAAACTTTCTTTCCTTAAATATCTCCCAGATATCCTTGCCTTCGTTTAGATAAACATAAGTGCCACCAACATTTTTAACTGCCGCTTCGATGAACTTGTAAGTATCCTCATCCTCACCTATATGGGGATTTGTTGAGTTGCCTTTAACATCGGCGAACACTAAATACAATTTGTCTGTGCCGTAGCGTTCAGCAATAATTTTGGCAGTAGCCCAAGAACCAATGCCACCCGAAAACATTACAACGCGTTTGATCATTTTTTGCGCGCCTCGCGTTTTTCCTTATAGGCTCGAACATCATCGGCAAGATAGAAAACTGCCTTACCTTCACGCTTAACCCATACGATCGTTTTGCGAAATTGCAACTGTCGCAGATTGTTAATGGTGATTCCCAAGTATTCAACGACTTGCTTCGAAGTCCAGAGTTCGTCTACCACGCTGGCACATCCTGAACTGAATCAGTAAATCCCTGAGATCCGTTCGCAGACTTTTTAGGCTTGATATAAAAGTCAGTTCCAGCGATCTCGAGGCTGGTCTTAGTTTCGCCATCTTTTGTTTTGTAAGTTGATTGGCTCAATCTGCCCACAACGGCAACACGATCACCCTTTTTCAAGTTATCAAGAACGAGATCCGACTTTGTATTCCAGAACGCAACACGGAACCAGATTGTTTCGCCATCCTCGTACTGTCCGTTTACTTTCTTACGAGGCGTATGAGCCAAAGAGAATGATGCGAGAACTTCGTCCTTGAGCATTTTCATTTCCGGATCTGTTCCGAGATTGCCTTCAATAATGATCTGATTCATTTTATGCCTTTCTTGTTGGATTGCTTACATTACACCGATTCGATGCTTCCGTCATTTTTCAGAAGTACCCAGTTACCATCGGGTTGCAAGAATGGTTCAGTTTCGGGATCACTCCAACTGCTCACCATCCAGCCCTTGTCGGTAGCGATAGCAGGATTCTTGTGTATCGAATCAGTACCGAGGTTATGGCATTCGTGGTGAATACGAATTAAGTTAGATACGGAATCCTTACCGCCCCGAGATTTTAATTTCCTATGATGCAAAGCCATAGAGTCAAAGGCGGGATTGCCGCAGGTTTCGCAGTAGTTCCCCGCCCTTGCCTCTACAAGTGCAACGATCTTTTGATCCACTTAATACCAGCCGAATCTCTTTTCGTGTCTCCACGCGGCGCAAGGTGTGCCGTATCGGGCTGAAATATAGCGTAATCCATAATCGACTTGCAGTATTGAATTGGTAGTTTTTTTAACTTTGTAATTGCCCCAAGTAGTAGGCAAGAACTGAGCGATGCCGTACGCTCCAGAGGATTTGTTTAAGGCTTTCGGATTCCAATGCGATTCCTGCTTCCATAATTTATCGAGGCAGGAAAATTGACTCGAACTCGGCACTTGCATTTGTGCGTACAGTCGAGGATGCATTAAAAACGAAACGCTTTCCTTCGGTGCGTAAGCGGCTTGCGCTCCTACCGATTGGCAAGATCCCACCAAGAAGGCTACTAAAAGGATCTTACCCCAAGCCCTTATCGGGCTACCTTACCCCGTTCTGAACAGAAGGAGCAGACTGTAGCCACCCAGAGTTGAACACCGCATCCGCGGCAACGCATAACTTGTGAATCATCCATTTTCGTTCATCCTTTCGGGAGATAGTGGACTCCTAAAGTTTAACCCTTATTTACTTCCGCCCCAACCCGTGCCCTTGAACGACACGCCGAAGGGTGAAAACACTCTTTCAACTTTGTCGCAACATTCGGGCATTTCGGGCGATTCGTGAATCGAGGCTTGAACTTCATACATCTCACCACATCCGGTGCACTTATATTCGTAGGTTGGCATTAGCCTTTGTATACCCCTTTTTTCATAGAAGTCGTGTGAAACTTACCGCAATCTTCGCAAAGGTAAATCCGTATCGGTCCAGATCCTTTGCGCTTTCTCATAAAGGTTGCAGCAATTCGAGCATCCGCAGTTGTTTCATAAGCGATCTTGTAGCAGTCTGACATCTTATGCCTTTGTGTGTAGATC
>Ga0214170_1000231_pt1 | contig 23109 bp, 19 predicted proteins | sample TroBogEpilimnion_2_FD_153008 | JGI IMG/M metagenome (GOLD analysis project Ga0214170, IMG submission 153008) | Freshwater microbial communities from Trout Bog Lake, WI - 27JUN2007 epilimnion | ecosystem: Environmental > Aquatic > Freshwater > Lake > Epilimnion/Euphotic zone | place: Trout Bog... | reverse complement strand
TCCTCCAAGTTCGAGAAGAGCGCCTTTGCAATGATTCGCACGCCTGAACAGATTGACACCATCATCACCGATGACGGGATCTCGAAGGAGGCGGTTAAAATTCTCAAGAATAAAGGGGTAAAAATTGTCATCGCTTGATTTGGTCAAAGCCGCGGACTCGGCCGGTACGGGCATTGGCGCCTTCAACGTTATTTTGCTTGAGCACGCAGAAGCAATTATCGCGGGCGCGGAGCAAGCGGGGCTTCCCACCATTCTTCAAATTAGTCAGAACGCGGTCGCCTACCACGGAGCTCTCAAACCAATTTCAGTAGCGACTATTGCCGCTGCGCAAGCATCATCGGTAAAGCTTTCCGTCCACCTCGATCACGCCGAAGATACCGAACTCATACGTCAGGCGTTGGACCTGGGATATGACAGCATCATGTACGACGGATCCAAGTTGGATTTTGCGAGCAACGTTGCTACTTCTAAACAAATGACGGAACTTGCCCATTCTTATGGCGCGACGATCGAAGTCGAGCTCGGTGAGATTGGTGGCAAGGATGGCGTTCACGCGCCAGGCGTGCGTACCGATCCGCAGGAGGCGCGTTCCTTTGTTGAAGAAACAGGCGTTGATTTATTGGCCGTCGCGGTTGGTTCGTCCCACGCCATGACAAGCCGTGATGCCCAACTCGATTTTGAGCTCATTAAGGAATTGCATGCTGCTGTTCCGGTCCCACTGGTTCTTCATGGATCTTCTGGCGTGAGCGATCCCGACCTGCAAACTGCCATTCGCTCAGGCATGCGCAAAATTAATATCGCGACTCATCTCAATCATGTTTTTACCGATGCAGTGCGTTCGTTAATCGCTACCGATGCAAAAATGGTGGACCCCCGAAAGTACATCGGCAAGGCTCGCGGTGATGTCGCCAGCGAAGTCGCTCGTCTTCTCACGCTTCTCAACCTCGGTTAGGTTTCTTCCATGGAAATGCAATCACTTACCCTGCCAGATGGACGCAATCTCGAAGTTGTAACCGCCGGAAAGCCGGGCAGCTCTGCAATCGTTTTCCATCACGGAACGCCGGGAGCTTGGAATACCTGGGAAGGCTGGTTGCCGGTCGTTGAGGAACAAGGTGGATTCGCGATTGCGTTCTCTCGAGCCGGATACGGCCTGAGCGATCGAAAGCGCGGCCGCACCGTGATCTCCAATAGCGATGATACGAAGGCCCTAATGAATTATTTCGACGTTAAAGAATTCGTCTCAATCGGGTGGTCCGGCGGCGGACCTCATTGCTTAGCTGACACAAACCTCGCGCAAAATAGAGCGGCGATAAGCATCGCGGGCGTCGGCGCATACGGAGTGCCTGACTTAGATTTCCTCGAAGGTATGGGCGAAGAGAACCACGTGGAATTTGGCGCCGCTTTAAATGGCGAATCTGCAATCGACGCGTGGATGAAGGAATTTTCACCAGGCATCGGCAATGCGACCGGTGCCGAGATAATTGAAGCCATGGGCGGATTGCTCAGCGAAGTCGATAAAAAAGCGCTCGAAGGAAGTGGTGCTGAAGCGATGGCCGCAAGCTATCGCCATGGTTTGAGCGTTAGTTACATGGGTTGGCTTGATGATGATCTAGCTTTTGTAGAACCATGGGGTTTCGACATTGGCGCTATTCACAAACCGGTTGAACTCTGGCAAGGTGACGAGGATTTTATGGTTCCTCATTCACATGGCGAGTGGTTGAAGAAGCACATTCCACATGCGGAATACATTTTCGTACCTGGCGAGGGACACGTCTCGCTTGATATCAACCGCCGCGGCGAAATCATTTCGCATGGGCTTGGTTACCTCAATTAAATTTATTTCCTCTGACACCTAGGGCAGAAGTGAGAAGAGCGATTTGCAAACGCGATTCGCTTTATTGCACCCCCACAGCGTGAACAAGGCTCCCCTTCCAGCCCATAAACATTTAGGCTCTGCTCGAAGAAACCGCTCTCGCCATTCACGTTGATATACATGTCATCGAACGAGGTACCACCTTGCCGAATAGCCTCGGCCATGACCTCTATTGCCGACTGCACGAGGCGTTCAATGCGCGCGGAACTCATTGATGACGCTTCGGTCTCGGGATGAATCTTGGCCCGCCAGAGTGACTCGTCGGCGTAAATATTGCCTACGCCGCTCATGATTTCTTGATTGAGCAAGGCGGTCTTGATTGTCGTTTTTCGACGGCGGATGTTTGAGATCACCTGGGCCAGCGCGAACTCCTCCTCGAACGGGTCAGGCGCGATGTGATGCACCGATGTCGGCACGCCATCGGTGCATTGTTCAACCGACAACCACCCGAAGGTGCGTTGATCATTAAAGACTAGTTCACGGCGCCGCAAGGCTTTCGACAATTGAAATCGAGCGCGCGCATGTTTCGCCGATGGCTTTCCCTCTTCGTGAAAGAGAAATTGTCCGCTCATTCCTAAGTGCGCAACCAGGACTTCTGGGCGATTGAGCACTAGCCACAAGAACTTCCCGCGGCGACGCGCTTCGATAATCCGCGCTCCAGCGACACTTTCCAATGGAGCTATCGACGACTCTTTGAGCAGCCGTGGATGAAGATTTTCTGCGTTCGTTATCTTCCACCCGACGGCAAGGTTCGCCAATCCGCGGCGAACGGTTTCAACTTCGGGTAGTTCAGGCATGGGTTAAATCTAGTTGAGTGAGAATTACCCAGCGTCAGAAAAGCCGATAAACTCTAGCTATGTCATTTCGAGCGGTGCGAGCGATTGTTGCATTTGCTTTCCTCGTTGCCTTAGTTGGTATTCCAATTTCAGAAGCATGGGCTTCGTCATCAACTTTTTCATACACAGGAAATGCAGCCACTTTTACCGTTCCAGCCAATGTGTACTCACTCACTGTCTCGATGCAAGGCGGTGCTGGTGGATCTGGAGGTAGCGATGGAAATGCTGGCGGCGTCGGCGGTACATACACAGGAACTATTAGTGGCACTATCTCAGTCACGCCCGGCCAAGTAATTAACATTGCGGTTGGATCAGGTGGCGGTACTGGTGCGAGCAGCGCCGCAAATTCTGGGGGCGGAACTGCTGGAACGAATCCCACTGCGGCCTACAACGGTGGTGTCGGTGGAAATGCGGGCAACTCGGGCACATCAGGCTCGGGCGGAGGCGGCGGAGCAGCGACGGTAATTCAAGTGAATTCCATTAACGTAATCGCGGGCGGTGGTGGTGGAGCGGGCGGTGGTGATAACAGCACTAGCGTTTCCGGAAATAGCAACGTGCAGAATCCAACATCAGGAAGCTATACAACAGGCACAACTGGTCAGGCCGGAAACGAACCACCAGGAGATGGCGGCGGTAGCGGTGCGGGTGGTGGTGGTGCAGTTGGTGGCGCAGCCGGTTCAGCTAGTGGCCACGGCCCGGCAAATAGCAGTGAATATGTCGGCTACGGCGGCAACGCAGGATCTTCCTCAACTGGCAGCATAAGTGGGCTAACGGCCTCAACTACATCGGCTACTGCGGGAACAAATGGATTCGTAACCTTTACTTACACGGCCCTCATCGCACAAAACGCTTTGACGCTTTCGAATGGAAATGGAAATTACGGGACCAATTATTCACTTAACGCTTCAGGAGGTTCCGGCACCGGCGCGCTCACTTATGCATACGTAAGCGGGCCTTGCACGGTTTCGGGTTCCAGCATCACGCCAACCGGCACTGGCACTTGTGTTGTGAATGCCACAAAGGCAGCTGATTCGACTTATCTTTCTACGACTACTTCAAATGCGAACATCGTTTTCGCTAGCGGAATAAGTACGCTTGCATTAAATATTGTAAATACGGCTCTCATTTACCGAACTGCGTCAAACATCACAGCAATCACAAATGTCGCGGGACGAGTCGACTTTAAAGTTAACGGCAAATACATTCCAAACTGTAGAAATCTCAAAGCCACATCGGGAAATTCCTATACGGTTGTTTGCCCTTATAAGCCCGCTATCCAAGCGCCGGTAACTGTAAATGCGGTATTCAGTCCGTCGGACACTGGGTTCGCCAGCTCATTAACATCCACAGCAGTTCTCTCGGTCCAGCGTCGGGCGGCACTTCGATAATTACTCTGGGCGACCCATCGCAGCGAATCCAGCGTCGAAGAGCTCGGCAAAGCGAATGGATTCCGCCAACGGCATGATCCAATCCTTCTTGCCTCGCACCCGGCGAGCGAACGCATCGGACATCAATTGATAAGGATCGCACGCATCGAAGTGTTCGACCTTGGTCTTATCTTTTGTCTCAAGAATCAAGGTACTCGGCGCGTTATGGGAATTGAACGAATCATTTCCACCGGTGCGCAACGTTCCTTTGGTGCCTTCAATAATTAACCATAGTGAGTTCTGGATTTGGCAGGACGAGAGCGTCTCGGCTTCCGCGCCATCAACCGTGTAGTTAATGCGAGTTGTCGTATCAACGCCACTCTTGCTCCAGACCACACGAGCGGTGAGGTCCTTCACCTTTGGAAAACCCATAATCCAGAGCGGTGCGGCGACCGAATAAGGTCCGAGGTCATAAAGAACTCCACCACCGATTGTTGGGTCAAGGCGGATATTGCCGTCGTCCAATCCGTCATACGTGAATGCAGAGCGAATTCGCTTGATCTTTCCGACCTTGCCCTCCGCCACGATTTCTTGAATGCGTTGGGTGCGAGGATGCCAACGATTCCAGCTTGCTTCTACAAAAATTCGATCGGTCGAGCGGGAAACCGCAACCGCTTCGCGAACTTCGGCGGCGTTCATGCCCAGTGGTTTTTCACAGAGGACGTGCTTGCCGGCCTTCATCGCTTTAATCGCCCACGGCAAGTGAAACGCGTTCGGAAGAGAGATGTAAACGGCTTCTACGCCGTCATCCGCCAACAAATCGTCGTACGAGGTATAGATGCGCCCGTTAGGCGAGAGAACCTTCGCCTTCTCGGCATCGCGAGAGGCAACGGCGTAGACCTCGCCGTAGCTCGACTTAGAAATCGCCGGAAAGAGCGCGCGTTGCGCGATTCCACCAGCACCGATAAATCCCCAACGCACTTTTTCCATACGTGGAGAGTACCGCCCTACCGAGTGACGCGAAAGAGGTTGATGGGCAGCAAAATCAAGATGGCAAGTGGCAGAACCCACCAAATAGTTCGATGGCCGGCGTGATGCAAAAGATAAGTGCCTTCCATCGCCGCCAAGACAATAGCGGTGCCAATTAAATCGTCACCGATTAAAAAGTCGTACCAGAAATAGCCGAAGTTTTTCACTGACTTCCAGAGTCCACGTTCGCTCTCGATCTCGACGGCGTCAATCTCGTCAAAATCAACTGCGTTTGAAACAGCCACTTTCTTTGTCGACCGCTCTTTACGTTTCTTAAGTACCAGAACCAGCGTGTATGCGACCGCCGCCATAAATGGAATGATCGCGAGTAATGACGCATCCGTGTGCGGCCACACCGCGCCCGCGCCTTCTGCGCCCCAGAAAATTCCGAACGATGAAAGCATTATTCCCACAACAAATTTCATTGTATTTTCTGGCACCCGAGCCAACGGTTTCTTCAGAGCAAAGCCGGCAAGCGCAACAATTACTATTGCGGCGAGAGCAGAGATGGACGCCAATCCCACTTTATGTTGAATCGTGCCAAAGGTCAGCACGATGAACGCGACTTCTAATCCTTCGAGCAAGACGCCCTTGAACGAGAGCGTGAAGGCATACCAATCGGGAACCCCGAACATTCGTCCTTCTTGCGCCTTTCGAGCAGCGGCAATCTCTTCTTGAAATATCTTCTCTTCGTCGTGAAGCGCTTTATAGCCCGATGCTCGCAAGATGGCCTTACGAACCCATTGCAAACCAAAGACCAATAGAAGCGTGCCGACGAAAAGGCGAAGCGTGTTGAGCGGAATGGCGGACAACGATGGTCCGACCGCTCCGATGATGATCGCCAACGTGAGCAATCCTGCGCCAGTACCCCGAATCGCGGACTTCCAGTCGCGCGCTGTGCCGGCCGCCAAGACAATGGTTGTTGCCTCGACCGCTTCCACCGCACAGGCAAGAAATACAGAGAGCGCGAGGGCGAAGTTGGAGCCACTAATCATGGTTCAAGTATTCTATGAAATGGCGATGTCCACCTCATCACCGCGCGCATCCGAGGGAGAGCTGATAATTGGCTAAAGCACGTCGAAATCAATCAACGCTTCTGCAACTCAAGCGCACCATTCGACTTGCTCCACTTATCGCCCTGATTTACTGCGCAAGCTCCGGCGGGCCGTACGGTCTCGAAACCGCAATCTCATCATCCGGCGTCGGAATAACTCTCATTCTTATTCTCGTCATGCCATTGGTCCTCTCTATTCCGATGTCGCTGATGGCGGCAGAACTTGGTTCGGCCTTACCGCTTGAAGGCGGCTATTACGCATGGGTCAAAATCTCGATGGGTCGCTTCGCCGGATTTATGGAAGCGATGTTCAGCTGGCTCGCATCTTGGCTCGACACCGCGCTCTACCCAGTTATTTTTGTTGACTACTTATCTATTTGGTTTCCGGCTCTTGCGCGCGGCAAGCATCCACTCTTTTCGTTATGGAACGGTGGCTTCTGCGTAGACCTTCATTGGCTAGTAGCCATTCTGATGATGGCGCCGCTTGCTTATCTCAACATTCGAGGCGCAAATGTTGTTGGGCGATCAACAATGATTTTCATGGCGGGCATATTTGTTCCGATTATTTGCCTGGTGATATTTGAAGCAAAGCACTTCATCAATCATCCCCATTCACATCTCTTGCAACCCATGACCCTTCCGCATCAATCCGTCTTCTCGTCGATTGGCGCAGGTCTGGGTGTGATGATCTGGTCCTACATTGGCTACGATCAAATCACTACCGCTTCCAGTGAAATTAAGTCGCCGTCCACTATTTATCCCAAAGCGCTACTCATTAACGTTCCTCTTATTGTTATCGGTTATTTGCTTCCGATTGTGGCCGCGGTTGCTACTGGTTATCACGTCAGTGATGTCACGCAATGGCAGAACGGCGATTTCGCAAACGCCGGCGGAATCGTGGGTGGTGCGTTGTTGCGCAACGCGATGATTCTTGGAGCGCTACTGGCGCAAATCGGTCTCTTCTCGTCGCTCTTGCTCTGCGTTTCGCGTCTACCGTTGGTTCTTGCCGCTGATTCATATTTGCCCGCCAGTCTGGCTCGCCTCACTGATGGCGCTAAATCCCCTGCCCGCGCGATCATCGCCAGCGTTTCAATCTTCGGCGTATTTGCCGCGCTTAACTTCACGACCTTGATCGACTCCGATTCAATTCTCACATTGTTTGGCTTAATGCTCGAATTTGCTGCCTTAATCGTTCTCCGTAAGCAATACCCGCTCATGAAGCGTCCCTTCACAATTAAGTACGGATGGTTCGGAGTCATCGGAGTGACGGTTGGTCCCGCTATTTTGACCATCTGGCTGCTCTGGAATTCGCTCACTCAAGAGCCGTTGGCCTTTTGGATTGGCATCGGATTATCCGCAGCCGCCGCTATGTCGTATCCGTTGCTTAAGAAATATGTGAAGCGCGAAAATCCAGATGCCGAACTCGACCTGACAGATGTGGACTTTGGCCCGGGCCTCGATCGTCGCGAGATTGCGCTTAGCGAATAAGTTTTAACTCAGCCGGAGCGTTCTTAGGAACCACCGGATGAAGCGGCGCAACCGCTTCGACTTTCTTATACCCAGCCCCCTGTGGTGGTCGCGGATCAACTCCACCTTTATTTGGCCACAACGACATCGCGCGTTCGGCTTGCGCGGTAATCGTCAAAGAGGGATTAACTCCTAGATTAGCGGTCACCGCTGAACCATCGACAACGTGAAGATTTGGATAACCCCAAACCCGGTGATACGGATCTATTACGCCGGTTTCTGCCGAATCTCCGATGACGCAACCGCCTACAAAGTGTGCGGTGAATGGCGCATTTATCAGGTCACCAATATGACCGCCGGCGATGCCACCGTTCTTATCCGCGATTCGTTGCACAACTTCATTTGCGGCAGAGATATATGTCGCGTTCGGCTTTTCAGAATCATTGACCGAGGTCAATCGCCAACCAAAGAGAGAGCGCTTGCCCGATACCGAAACCGACGAGTCAACGTTCTGCATCACGAGCGCAATCACCGTACGTTGGCTCCATTTGCGAACGTCGAGGACACGCTTCAGCAATGACGGATGACGAGTCACGGTCTTTACCCAGTGGCGACGCCGCTCCCTGGCGGTCTCGCCATCGGTGCGAACCGTCTGGAGCAACCCCATCAAATTGCTGCCCACTCCGTATCTCACCGGTTCCACGTGCGTGTGCTCATTGGGAAAGAAGGATGATGTAATAGCGGAACCCTTGCTGTAATCAATCGACGTGTCGGGCATTAACGCACCCGTGAGCGCCTCGCTATTTGTGCGCGACAATTTTCCGAGCATCGCCGATAGTCGTGGCAATACGCCATCCGCTTTCATGCGGTGCAAGAGCTTTTGGGTGTTGTAAGTTCCGGCCGCGACAATTACTTCGTTGGCGGTAAATACTTTCTTGCGGCCGAACCAGGCAGAACTGTGACGCGCCTCAACGCGCCAACTTCCGTCACTCATCTGTTGAATTTTCGTGACTGTCGTTTGCGGAATAACCTGAACACCAAACTTTTCCGCCAAACCTAAATAATTTTTTGGCAATGTGTTCTTTGCATTGTGTCGACATCCAGTCATGCACCCACCACATTGCAAACATCCACTTCGGTCCGGTCCAACCCCGCCGAAGAAAGGATCTTTTGCAGCGACTCCCTGTCCCTCACCAAAGTAGACACCGAGGGGCGCCATTCGGAAGGTATGACCAACTCCCATCTCAATGGCGGCTTGCTTCATCGCCGCATCAGAAGGCGAGAAATATGGATTCTCTGCAACCCCCAACATTCGCGACGCTTGGTCATACCAAGGGAGCAACTCGCTCTTCCAATCCGTGATGTGCCGCCATTGCGCATCATCGAAATAAGTATCCGGCGGAATATACAAAGTATTGGCGTAGACCAACGAACCACCGCCCACTCCGGCGCCGGCCAAAACCAATACATCGGGCAGCGCATGAATTCGTTGAATGCCTCGCAAGCCAAGTCTCGGGGCATAAAGGAAGCGGCTAATTCGCCACGATGTCTTTGGGAAATCCTTATCCGCAAACCGGCGGCCAGCTTCGATCACTGCAACCCGATAGCCCTTTTCGACCAATCGGAGCGCGCTGACCGAGCCTCCAAATCCCGATCCAACAATGACGACGTCGAAATCTCTATCAGGCGAGACCGTCCTAAACATGGCTCAAGTATCTCCCTGGCAGAGCAAAAAGTTATCTATTTTGGCTCGGCATATTGACCGCCAAGCCTTAGGATTCGGGAGTCATGACCAGTGGCTGCCCAATGCAGCCCTTTATCGGAGGTAGATAGATGTCAGCAAAGCAAGACATTCCGCCTGGAGAGCACAAACTCCACTCGAACGTTCTTGGATTATTCGAATCATCGATTATGGGTATCGCTGGCAGTGCCCCCGCTTATTCAATTGCCGCAACAACAGTCACACTTGCTCTCACTGTAGGTCTCTTTGGCCCAGGAGAGCTTTTCTATTCCGGTATCGCAATGTTCGGCGTAGTTATTGCCTTCCACTACATGGGCAAGCATCGTCAGAATGCAGGCGCGACATATATCTGGGTGCGCAACGCGCTCCATCCAATTTTGGGATATCTCGCTGGCTGGTCACTTGTTACCGCTTCAATTATTTTTGGCATGGTCTCAACCGTGCCCGCTTCAACGAGCTTGCTCTCGTTATTTACCAGCAATCAATCGATAATCAGCAACGTTCACTGGACCACTCTGGTCGGCGTCATCATCTTCTTGATTATGGTCGGCATCATCGCGGTCGGAATTAAGTTCACCGCAAAGGCCCAAGTGTTGATGACCGTTATTGAGCTTGGCCTCTTGTGGATCTTCGACCTCTTGGCTTTCTTCCACCACCCAAAGACGCACCACTTCTCCATGAGCTGGTTCTCCTTTAGTTCTATTAAGTCGTACTCAATTCCCGCGAATGTATTGGGGTCAACCCAAACCCCATTCGACGTTAAGTACGTAACCGCGCATGGTCTATCTGCAATTTTGATCGGTGCCGTATCGGGCGCCTTCTTCTATTGGGGCTGGGACGTCACCGCGAACTTGAACGAAGAGACCAAGGAAGGCCACAAGACCCCTGGTCAAGGCGGAATCATCGGCACCCTCTTCGTCGCCTTCACTTTCTTGTTGACCTTGGTATCCATCAACTTAGTACTCAGCGATGCAACTCTGTCGAACAGCTCTAGCGTTCTATCTGACTTTGCAGCAGCGCTTGTGCCTGGTTGGTTCGGTAAGTTGATTGTGGTCGCGGTATTGCTCTCCACGGTTGCGACCATCGAAACCCAGATGATTCAAGTTACCCGTACATTGTTCTCGATGGGTCGCGATAAGACCCTTCCTGAGTCATTGGGCAAGGTCCATACCAGTTACAAGACTCCGTGGAACGCGACAATCTTCACCACTGTCTTCGTTCTCTTGTTCTTTATTGGTTCCCAATTCGTGAAGAGCGTCAACAACATTGCTCAGTCCGGTGTAGCGGCAATCGGTATTCAGATCTGCTTCTACTACGCACTCGCTGCCTTGAGCGTGATAGTTCTTTATCGCCACCAAGTATTGAAGTCCGCAAAGAACTTCATCTTCTTGGGTATCTGGCCGTTGCTATCTGGCATCTTCTTGATCGCGGTCTTGTTCAAGGTCATTCCAACCTTGACGCATCTCGCGCTCTGGGTTGGCGTCGGCACGGTCGCACTTGGAGTTATTCCGATGGCGATTTTCTGGCAACAAGGATCTTCGTACTTCGATAAGCCAACGGCTGAAGAACGCAGAGCACACCTCTAAGTCGTCATCAAAAAATACCCCCGAGCGTTCCTCGGGGGTATTTTTCTGCAACAATCAGGTATGGCACGAAGGAGCAGAGCAACAGCCAACAAACCTTCGCACTCTGCATCTTCCCCCGCAATAACCAATCTCTGGCGCATCTTCACGCTGGGCGGCGTTTCATCAATGTTATTGAGCACTCGCTCGCCCGATTTAGAAAAGGAACTGCACGTCTCCAATGGGCTCTACGGAACCCTGGTGAGCGCTGGAACGATTGGTTCAATCATTGCGCTCTTCGTGATGGGCAAATTGGTCCCGAAGTTTGGCGTTATACGGACATTGCGAGTCAGCTCCTTTACCTTGTGCGCATCCATCGCAGCGGTTCCTCATATCCACATGCCGGTTGTATTCCTCTTCCTGGGCATCATCACCGCCGGCTCGTATTCGGCCTATCACATTGCGATGCACACGCAGGCCTTCGCGTTGCAAGAAAAGCAGACCGAGTTACTGCTGCCACGAATGCACGGTGGCTGGAGTACCGGCGTATTGGTCTCGACAACGCTGACTCTATTTATCGGCGGTGACACCACCTTCGCATGGGAGATCAACTCGGTGATGCTGTTGGTGTGGTTGGTCATGCAATACGAGATACGCGCCTTGAAATCGCTTCTGGTCAAGCCTTCTGCGGCACCAATTCCTACTGAGCCACTTCATCCGCGGGACTTGCTCAAGATATTTAGCTTCCAACGGCTCTGCGTTTTGATGTTCGTTTTTGGCGTCGGTGTTGAACAAGCTGCATACGACTGGAGCATCTTGCTTGCTCACCAGGAATACCGAGTACGCGCCTCGGTCAGCGCTCTCACTTTCTTCGCCGCTGTCGTGGGGATCATCATTGGACGACGAACATTCCATCGGTTAACCGCGATTAGATCCGAGAAATATTGGATTCGCCTAGGTGGTCTTACTGGTGGCGGGGCTTTCATTGTTTTCACACAAGGCGCGCATTTGATTTCGCACTCGCATCGAATTATCGGATTTGTGATGCTGATCGCCGGCTTCGGTATTGCTGGTCTCGGAGGTTCGTTTGCAGCACCAATGGCCGCCACCATTGCCAATCGCCGCTCTGGATTGCCTTCAAGTCAGGTCGTGGCGATGTTGGGCCTTGCGACTAATACCTTGATGTTTCTCTCGCGCAATCTCGTCTCGTGGGTTGCGCAAGCAACCTCTATCTCTACCGCGTTATGGATCCCAGGGCTATTTCTTATCGCCTTTGGCTTTATGAACGCCCTGGGGTCCGATCAACTAACTACATAACCAACAAGATAGTTGGGTCTTACGCCTTATCTTGCAGCTTCGATGGCCACCAGACCTTGGGACCAATGTGGTGCACAAGTGCCGGTACCAAGATTGAACGCACGAGCAAGGTGTCGAGCAATACGCCGAAACCAACCGCGAATCCGAGTTCTGCCAAGAATACGAGCGGCAGAATTCCGAGCACCGTGAAGGTTGCGGCCAAGACGATACCTGCGGAAGTAATAACTCCACCCGTCACCGTCACGCCCTTGGTCATACCGAACTTAGTTCCGTGCTTGATTGTCTCTTCGCGAACGCGAGTCATCAAGAAGATGTTGTAGTCAATTCCCAGTGCTACCAAGAACACGAAGGCGAACAACGGGAAAGATGAATCTTCTCCGGCGAAGTGGAAGATGTGATGGAAGACCAACGATGATGCTCCAAGGGTTGCAAGGAACGACATCACAACTGTCACCAATAACAGCAACGAAGCGAGGATTGAGCGAAGCAACAACGCCAAGATGATCGCGATCAGGAGCAGAATCACCGGAATGATGGTGCGCTGGTCATGGCGAGTTGCCTGGTGAGTGTCGTAGTAGACCGACGTTGTGCCGCCGACCAACGAAGCCGAATCAACACCGTGCGCCGCCGCACGAATCGCAGGCATCATGTTGACCGCCTTGTCACTATCCGGTGCGTACGCAAGCGTTACATCCAACAAGACCTTGCCGTTAACAACCTTGACTGCCGGGTTTGGCTTTCCAGGAATGTAAGGAGTTTCAGGAAGTGGAACAACGCTGGTCACGCCAGGAATAGCACTCAACTTTGTCGTCAATGCTGGCGCATCGGCTGCAGTGACAACAATCTGCGTTGGTTGTCCCGAACCTGCTGGGAAGTAATTAGGAAGCAAGTTTTGGCCAATGACCGAGTCGGTCTTCTTGGTGAAGCCTTGTGATGTAGATAGGCCGTTTGCATGCAAAGTGGTCGAGAACGCGGCCAAGATGACCAAGATCAAACCAGAGACGGCCCAATACTTACGCGGGCTGCGCTCGGTTGCCTTCGCAACCTTCGACCAGACTCCACTCAGCTTTTCGTCAGCAGAATCAAACTTTGGACGCTTTGGCCAGAAAATCCAACGACCAAAGAGAACAAGCAACGCAGGCAACAAGGTAAGAATCGTGAACATTGAGGCGATGATGCCAATTGCTCCGACTGGTCCAAGACCGCGGTTATTTGTCAGTTGGCTGAGGAGGAGCACCAGCAAGCCCAAGGTAACGGTGCTACCCGAAGCAACGATCGGTTCAACGACTCCACGCCATGCCTTCTTCATCGCAACAACGCGCGACTCGTGCAAATGCAACTCTTCGCGATAACGCGCGATTAACAAGAGCGCATAATCGGTGGCCGCACCAAGTACCAGCACCGAGAGGATGCCCTGTGACTGTCCATCCAAGGTGATGATGTTGTGCTTAGCGAGCTCGTAAATAACTCCGCCCGCCAATGAAAGCGCTATCAGCGCAGAGAAGAGCGGAAGGATCCACAAGATTGGTGATCGATAAACGATGATCAGAATGAGCGAAACGACTAAACCGGTGGTCAACAGCAACGATGAATCGATGCCGCTAAATGAATCAAAGAGATCGGCAAAGAGCGCTCCCAGGCCGGTGGTATGCGTGACAAATCCGTTAGCGGTGGCGTACTGATTCGCGTAATAACGAATTGTTGTAATAACTGCTGGCAATACCGGCTTCTTATTCGGCAACTGGTTGCCGGCGGAATCCGAGCTGAGCGGAATGTTTGCCAAAATTGCATCGTTCTTAGCCGATGGGAAGGCGCCAATCTGTGCGCCGGTAGCCAAATAATTCGAGAGCGGAATCGATACCGACTTACCCGATGAATCCTTAACGAGTTGGCCGTTCTTATCGACCAAGTCCTTGGTAGCGAGGCTTTGGGCAAATACATTCGCGCTCGCAACTTTCGCGGGCGTCACGCTGCCGATAAAGAGAACCAAGGTTGGAAATTGCTTAAATGCGTCCTTCGCCGCAAAGGTGTTGATCGCGGTCGATGCGCGACTCGACTCCGAGCCATCTGGCAAGAATTTTGAGTTGTCATTCTTCTGAACAGTGGACAAGCTTCCGAAGAGCGGACCCACGACGCCGCTGATCATTAGCCAGGCCAGGGTTACCACCGAAGCGATAACGATAAATTTGCGATGGCCCTTTGGGCGCTTGCCGGTTTCGAGATGTGCTGTTTGAGTCATGCGCCGAGTTTAACGGCGAACTCGATTTCTTTCTCTGGCAGAGCGCGTGGAGGGCCGCTTTTCATCACCATGATGCATAAAATTCACCCATGAATTCAGCGCTGCATATGGTCATCATCATCGCGGCTGCTTTCTGCGCATTTGCGTGGGTTGCATCCCTTTTCACCGGCGATACCTCATGGGTAGACCGTGGCTGGTCAATCGTTCCAGCCGTTTATGTCTGGGTCTTCACCGCCCATGCGCATATGCATAATGGACGACTCAATTTAATGGCGATTGTTGTGACCTTGTGGGCCATTCGTCTGACCTTCAACTTCGCTCGCAAGGGCGGCTACACCGGGCTCGAGGATTATCGCTGGCAGGTCTTGCGCGACAGCATGAACAAGTGGCAGTTCCAACTTTTCAATTTCTTCTTTATCGTCTTGTATCAAAACTTCATTCTTGTTCTGATTGCACTGCCGGCGCTGACCGCCTACGAGCACCAGGGCACAAAATTCGGCGCATGGGATGTAATCCTCGGCGCACTCTTTCTGGTCTTGCTCCTTGGCGAAACTATCGCTGATCAGCAACAGTGGAACTTTCAAAGCAAGAAGTATGCGGATATCGCCGCGGGCAAAAAGCCAGAGTCTAACTTTGTGACGTCTGGTCTCTTCGCAATCTCTCGCCACCCCAATTACTTCTGCGAAGTCGCGCAATGGTGGGTGCTCTTCCTCATCGGCGCTCATGCCGCGGGCAGCCTGAACCAGTGGACTGTCGCTGGCGCGGTGTTGCTAACTATTCTCTTTGTCGGATCGACCGATTTCACAGAGAAGATCACGCTCTCGAAGTACCCGGAGTACGCGGAATACCGTCGCACCACCGCAGCGGTCATCCCATTTCTGAAGTTCCGGCGGTAATAATCTCGGCGGTAAGATAGCCGCATGGAACTGCAAAAGGTCATCTTGTATTACGGCTTCGCGCCGTTGCATGACCCGGAAGCGGTCAAACTTTGGCAGAAGCATCTCTGTGAGACCCTAAATCTCAAGGGTCGGATTCTTATTTCGAAGCACGGAATTAATGGCACGCTCGGCGGCGATATGTCTGCTTTGAAAAAGTACGTCAAGGCGACCAAGGGCTATCCACATTTTAAGAAGATAGATTTCAAATGGTCTGATGGAACCGGAAAAGAGTTCCCACGCCTCTCCGTCAAGGTCCGTCCAGAATTAGTGGCCTTCGGTCATCCCGATGAAATTAAAGTTGACGAGAATGGCGTTGTCGGCGGCGGAAAGCACCTCAAGCCGTATCACGTAAACAAATTAGTCAAAGAGCGCGGCGATGACGTGGTCTTCTTCGACGGCCGCAACTCATTCGAAGCGAAAATCGGAAAGTTTAAGAACGCGATCGTCCCAGATGTTTCTACCTCGCACGATTTTGTCGCTGAAATTGAGAGTGGCAAATACGACCACCTGAAAGATCGGCCAATCGTCACATATTGCACGGGTGGAATCCGATGCGAGATTCTCTCGACCGTGATGATTAATCGCGGGTTTAAAGAGGTTTACCAAATCGATGGTGGCATCGTTCGATACGGCGAGAAATACCGCAATCAAGGGTTATGGGAAGGGTCGTTATATACCTTCGACGGTCGCATGGCGGTCGATTTTGCCGAGGATGTAAAGACAATCGGCGAATGCGAAAAATGTGGTTCTGCCACCAAGCAGTTCTATAACTGTGCCGATGTCAGTTGTCACGACCTGATTCTTCTCTGTGATGCATGCTCCACGGCCGATGGTGCGCGCGCGTGCACTCACGACAAAAATCGCAATCGCGATTCCGAACTCATTGGTTAGCCGAAACGCTCGCACGTTCCGCTCGCTAGCCCTTCCGCTAGTCATGAGCGTGATCGCAGTACTTGCACCATTCATTGCGACAGCTGCTCATGCGGATGACACTGGTACGGCGACCACTCCAGTCCTCTCGCCCGCGGGCGCGGGTCCAGCTGGGCACATTTTGGGCTTGGATATTTCTCGGTACCAGCACACCCCAAATTCCAATCCAGCAAAATCGAACGCCATTAATTTCGCGCAGATGTATAACGCAGGGGTGAGATTTCTTTATATCAACGGCGGAAATTCGATTGATAAGGCGGATCAACTCGCGGCCGGTTATTACGCCAAAGATCATGCTGCAGCACAAGCCGCCGGATTGCTGACTGGTTTCTACTATTACGCGCATATGCCAAACACTCGAGAGTCATCGATTGTGGTGCGCAATGCGCACAACCAGGCGCTGAAGGTCATTAATCGAATTCAGGGTCAAGGGGGATTGACGGCACAGGACATGCCAATTGCGTTGGACCTCGAGACGTCGTGCATTCGACAGACGGTATTTGGAATTTGTTTACGGAAAATGAGCAAGACCTTGGTTACCGAATGGACCACTACATGGTTGTCAGACATCAAAGCGGCCACCGGGCGGACCCCGATTATTTATTCGTATCTCTCTTTTCTTACCACCGAAGTTGGCAATAACTCCACGATTGCACAATCACCGCTTTGGATTTCAACCGCGGGGATTAATCCAGCGACCGCAGGTGCCACACCCGCTGCCAAGAAAAGAAAGGGCGGAAAGTGTTACACCAGTGCGTGGATGGATTCATCATGCAATCTCCATTGGACGATGTGGCAGTACAGCTCTGGTGGTTCCGGCAAGAGTTACGGATTAGCGGGCGGCAAGGTCGACCTCGATATTTTTGTTGGTGATGACGCGGCTTTAACCGCCTTCGCCGCGGGCCAGTAGCATTCACCTATGAGAAAGCCACATGTGCATGGCAGCGCGCGCGAGCGTTTTCTCGAAAAGGCGTGGGCGTGGACCATCGTTCTGTATAGCGTCTGTGCCACCTATGTTGTCTATAAAACGCTGACCAAATATGGCGCGAATGCAATTGTGTATTTCATCATTGATATACCCACGTCGTGGTTCTACGGCATCGCAACCGCGCGATTAGTCGTGACCGCCGTCAAGCGGGATTGGAAACCGGCGCGCTATTGGGCGTTGTTGGCGATTATTAACTTTGCGATCCCACAGGCGTACATCATTTATTACGCCAAGAACGCTTCCACTTTGGTCTACGAGATTGTTATCGCGGTTCTGACTGTCATCACGATCGTGTCGTTTGCCAGCGTCGGCGTCCAGATTCGAAAGAAGTGGAAGAGCGACCAAGAAAGCGACTCAGAAAGCTAATTTCGTTGTGCGCCGCGCGGCTCCAAACGAATGTTGGGCATCTCCGGTGCCGGAATACGAGCGCCCAGTGCATCCGAAAAAATGGGGTAACTCTCGTTTCCATTCTGAAGGCTTGATTGCCAGCGTTCGCGCATGGCGACGATTTCTTCCTGCGTGCGGCCGATAAAGTTCCACCACATCAGAATTTCTTCTTTAAAAGGTTCTCCGCCGATCAAGAGAATGCGGGCGGGCGAGGCCGATTCAATTTTTATAGTGGTTGAACCAACATTCAGATAGCGCAGCGCGCCACGTGCTACGAGTTCACCGTCAATTGCCACATCGTCACCGTCCAGGACAAGAACTCCATATTCGAAATCTCGGCGCACCGGTATGTCAACGGATGCCGCCGTGAGCATCGCAATTTCGGCGCCGACGACCGGAGAGAAAGTTGCGGCGGTCGATTGATGGCCCGCCATCTCCCCCATCAGTAATCGAACGCTCGTGCCGTGAATTTCAAATTGAGGAAGATCTGCGTGATGCGAAAAAGTTGGCACCATATGCCGTGCGTTTTCAGGAAGAGCGATCCATAGCTGAACCCCATGAAGATTGCTTTCCGCGGCCTCGACAACAAGTGAAAGCTCGGAATGCGCAATGCCGCGACCCGCGGTCATCAGGTTTAATTCGCCCGGGTTAATTTCCTGAACACTGCCGATTGAATCGCGATGTTCAACTCGACCTTCGATGAGCCACGTGACGGTTTGCAAGCCAGTGTGAGGATGCGCCGCGATGCTCATGCCAGCTTCATGAGCCTCCGCGGTTGTTATGGGGCCGTAGTGATCAACAAAGCACCAGGCGCCGATCATTCGCACATCGCGATGAGGAAGAGTGCGACGAACCTCGATTCCGGTCCGAGGCGTGAGTTTTACTGACCGTGGTGTCAGAGTTGCCGCGCTGATGGTCATGGGGAAAACCTACGCGTCTTAGGCCCTCGGCGCTCATCGCCACCTCGGCCGATTAGACTGCGGGTGTGATTGAGTATGACGAGGATGAAGAGTTTGATGGCGATGAAGCCGTCACTCGCCGTCGCTCGCGCCGATTCAAGCTTTCGGTTGGCGCGCTTCTCATCTTGATCGCGGGCCTAGCCACAACCGTGGCCGCAAACATCTCCATCAACAGCAAGAAAAATACCGAATTCGGTCAAGGTATTTTCTCGGTCAAGGCCTGCGATTCTTGGATTGGTGTTTCACTTCTGCCGTCTGCCACACAACCCGACAGCAATATCTATGTGCAGCAAATTCGTTTTTATGGTTTGGATGCAATCGCCTGCCAAGGAACGAACCTGCAATTACAACTCTTTAAGAGTGGTCAGACGCTCCCCCTCGATTTATTCAAGGATGTAAATGGTGCAAACACCAACCGAGTCCTGTTGCATATCGGAACCGGCGTGACGCAATCCACGCGGTGGAGCGCTATCACGTTGATTAATGGCGCCGGTACAAACATCGGCCAGATGGACAACTACGAATTCATTTCGTACGACTCAAGCAACGGAACCTACACGTGGGCGATCTGGTCTCAAGGTAACCCACCTCTTGCAAAGTCTTCGGACGTAAATAGCGTCGTGCTGCAAAGCACGAGTTATTAAGTCGCGTAAGAAGCCCAACTCATCGCCCGCATCCGCAGGATTCGTCTACCCTTTTTCGGGGCGCTCCTTTTCATCGCGGCAACCTCAATGGCGTTCGCCACGATTACGGCGGTCCCAGCACACGCCGACAATATGTCGGGGATTTTTACGCAAGCGCCGGGCATCGTCTCTATTGCACGCACTGACGCCACATCAATCACGGTCACTTTCACGCCGGCCTCCGACCCCAGCGTCAATGCGTACACAATCATTCTCGACAACGGTGCCCCGGCTGTTAATAACGCCGTCAGCCCCCAACTCATCACAGGATTGACGCCAGACACCACGTACTCGGTTCAGGTCTATGGATCCAATGGAGTTAATACCGCGTCGAATATCAACAACACAATTTATTTGCCTCCGCTTGCACCCAACACCGATTCGGCGCTTAATTTCACTGGCACGGGGCAATACGCATGGGTTGCAGATTCGTCAAAGGTGGATTTCAACGACACCTTTACCGCGGAAGCTTGGATTAATCCGGCCACTGGATGCGCAACAACGACCTGCGTAATTTTCAACAAAGGCAACTCGGTCACGCTGGCGCTGGTGAATAACCAGATTGAATACGAAATCGATGGCAATGGAAGTGCGCCCACGTCGCCCACGTGGGGGTTTGTCGCGACAGGGATATCGGTCGTGGACGGGCAATGGCAGCACATAGCGCTGCAAAAGTCGGTGGCGGGAAGTTCGAGTTCAGGTGTAACCGTTTATATCAATGGGCAGAATGTCTTTACTGGTACCTCTTATAACTGCACTTCTGGGTGTACCAGTACGGTTTCCAATACTTCGCGCGCGCTGACCATCGGTGGTTTACAAGACACGACCACCGCCGAAAGCGGCAAGTTTCTTGGTGCAATCGATGAGTTCCGGCTTACCAACGTCGCCTTTGCTGATTATGCACAGGCGTACGACATGCAGAATTACAGCGATGCCTTTGGTGGCGAGCAATTGCACTATGACTTCAACGAAGGCGCAGGTAGTGCTTTATACAATCGTTCGTCAAGCGCGAATGGGACAACAGATCTCTCGGTCGTGGGGTCTCCTGCGTGGATTAGCTCCGCCACAACATCCGTAGTGAACAAGGTTTATACCGAGACATTTCGACGACCGTACTTAACCTCGTACGGTGGGTGGTATGTCCCTGCGGGTGTAAGTGCGATTAATGAATTAATCGTTGCAGGAGGTGGCGCAGGCGGTTTCGGTGATTCCAACAATAACTGGGCAGCAGGAGGTGGTGGTGCCGGTGGTTTCGTCAATGACACCGCAACGGTTACACCAAGTACTTTCGCAACTCTTTATGTCGGTATGGGTGAATTCCCCTCTTTGAGCGCGTGCGCAAACTCGGCCGCAGCTGGCCAGAATTCGCAGTTCAATGACGCGCAGATGTCTGGTGGCGGACAAGGTGGCTGCGAAGTAAACATTTCTACTATTTATGCACCCACATCCGGTGGATCTGGCGGTGGTGGACAGGCGCAAACGAGCAACGGTCGCAACACTGCAATCGGTGCCACTGCGAGTGACCCAACGCGCTTTGGTCATGCCGGCGGCAAGGGCGTTGCAGCCAACGATGTTACTTGGGGTTCTTATGATCAAGCAGGTGGTGGCGGTGGTGGCGCAGGCGCGGTTGGCGGCAATGGCGTGCAAGGAACGATTGTCTCTGATGCAACGAAGGTGGCTGGTGCAGGTGGAAATGCTGGAGATGGCGGCGCGGGCTTAAGTTCGACAATTTCAGGATCGACGGTTTGGTACGCCGGCGGAGGCGGTGGAACTGTTCGCGCAACACAAGGAACCGCTGGGTCGGGCGGCACCGGTGGCGGAGGAAATGGTGGAATCAAAACCGTTTCCGCGATTGATGGAACCGCGGGCACTGGTGGCGGTGGCGGTGCAACAAGCAACGACTTTACTTACGCCGGTCAGGGTGGCTCGGGTGTAATTATTTTGCGATGGACTCAACCACTGCTTCCGTTGATTATCACGGCAAAAAACACTTCGGCTACGTACCCGAACAGTCCTGCCGCATCAGAGACATTCACGGCATCGGGAAATCCGAATTCTGGTGAAACGTTCACAGTCTCGTACACATTCCGACAGAGCGGATCAACGGTTCCCTTTGCAGCGCTCGTTCCGGGCACATACACGGTTACTCCATGTATCACGTCTTCGTCAGGTGGCTCGGTTTCATCCGGGTGCCAACTTAGCGATTATTCGAGCGTCACGTATGCAACGGGAACTTTCAATTACTACAAAGAGGCGCGCACCAACTTTCTTATTGCCAATTCACCGTCTGCGCCTCACGCAAGTCTTACCGGAATTTTTGGCGAAACCAACACCCTTTATGTGACCGGCACTAATCCAGGACCCGATACGTCGACCTCGACAATCACATATTCGCTGATTTCTGCGGGATCCGATACCCAATGCGTCATGACGATTGATTCCACCGGACCACATATTTATGACGCAGATTCTGGAATGGATCCTGGATATTGTTTCGTGACCGCGACGATTGCCGCATCGACAAATTACTTGATGGCGAGCGATACGCAGACGGTTCTCTTTCACAAAGCGGTACTAGTTGTTCCCATTCAGGTTGCCCTAGCCGGAAATAATGTCATCTTTATCAGTAGTGGGCCAACACCATTCACTGAACCGATTCCCGTGACCGCGTCCGACTCGTCGACGACGACAACGACTCCCTCGATTTCTTCAATCGCAATAAGTGGATCATTCCTCACGAGCGAAATAATCACGCTACAGGGTTCTGGCTTTTGGTCGCCCGGAATAAATGACATCGCCTCGCTCTTCGGGAGTAACACGCCAATCAGCAATGGCTATCTAACAGTTGTCACCAGCACTAATCCGCAAACCATCACCCTTTCGATCCCAGCTATATGGTTTACGAACAATGGCTTTACAAATGCTGGCGCAGATATCGGCCATGTATTGATTGAAACGCCCTCGGGTTTCGCGCTTTCGATAGGCACCTTCGTTATAAAGTAGTAAGGCGCGGCGGCGGGCAAGGGCTATAGCTCGACCAACGATTTGGGTCGTATTGCTCTCGAGACACCATCGGGCTGGGCACTAACCCCAGCCACGTTTGTGGTGCCGTAGAACGTATTGCTTGAGGACGAAAACTAGTCCTTGTACTTCTTGTCGGCCTTCTCCTGCTTGGCCAAACGCTTCTCCTTGAGGCTGAGCTTTGGTTCCTTCTTGGTGTTCGCGTTGCTCTTCTGTTCTTTGTTAGCCATTTCTGGCTCCTTTCGCCTGAATCCTTTAAAGCCTACATCTCGTAAACCCTAAATCTCGTAAATGGAGCGTACTCGCTATCCTTCCCTTACCAATGTAAATGACGAACTGGAGTCCTCATGTCGAAGGAAGTTCTCGAACAATTCCTGAAAAATAGCCAAGAATTTATCGATCTCGCGAAGTCGATTAGTCCCGCCGACTACGGCAAGGTAGCCAAGCCGGGCGAATGGAGTGCGGGCTTCGTGATTCATCACATGGCAGATTCCGACGCACAATTCGCGGTTCGCTACCTCAACATCTTGACCGTCGATCAACCCGGCATCGTTCCCTTCGATGAAGAGGCGTACGCGGTTGCCGCGAAATATGCGACGCGCAATCCAGCGGCCTCACTCGCAAAGATGATCGCCGCCCACGACTACCTACGCGAACTCTTTGGTTCGCTCTCCGATGCGGAATGGGCGCGCACCGGCAACCACCCAGAATTTGGCGT
>Ga0214170_1000225_pt1 | contig 23628 bp, 45 predicted proteins | sample TroBogEpilimnion_2_FD_153008 | JGI IMG/M metagenome (GOLD analysis project Ga0214170, IMG submission 153008) | Freshwater microbial communities from Trout Bog Lake, WI - 27JUN2007 epilimnion | ecosystem: Environmental > Aquatic > Freshwater > Lake > Epilimnion/Euphotic zone | place: Trout Bog... | reverse complement strand
ACTGACTAATAACATAATCGCTGAACTGCCGATTACTAATGTCAATTTCACGCAACAGTTAAACGCTGCTGGAACGCTGACAGGGGATTTACTTCTATCAGGCGTACAGTCGGCTAATCTCAATGTGCTTAACTCGACTATTCCTGCTAAATGCGCTGTGTATGTAGATAGAACAGGAACGCTAGTTTGGGGCGGGATTATTTGGAATCGTGAATGGGATAGTCAAAGCCAGAACCTCAAAGTAACCGCGCGCGAATTTGAATCTTATTTTGAGCGTAGAAGAATTACAACATCTCAGTCTTATCAAGGCGTAGATCAACTCACTGTAGTTCAATCTCTTGTGACGGCAGCCCAAGCCGTTCCCTATGGCAATATCGGCGTAGTAGTTCCCACCAATACTTCGGGCGTGACCGTCAATCAAATTTATTACAGTTATGAACTCAAAACTTATTTCAGCGCAATCTCAGACTTGGCTAAAGCAACTAATGGTTTTGACTTTAATATCACAGTTGCTTATGACACAAGTGGCAACCCAACTAAGACTTTACAACTTGGCTATCCAAGATTAGGAAATGCTTATTCTTCAACCTCAACTACCGTGCCCGTATTTCAAATTCCTGCTGGCAATATCGTTCAATACAACTACAAAGAAGATGGCGCAAAGGCAGCAAATACTATTTACCTTACAGGCGCAGGTTCTAATGAGGCTAAGTTAATCGCTACGGGAACAGATGCTACAAAAACGGCTGCTGGTTGGGCGTTGTTAGAAGACTCAGTAAATTACTCCAACATTACAGATAGCACCTTGCTTGGCAATATGGCAACAGGGCAGGTCAGCGTAGTTTCCTACCCACCACAGACTTTACAAATCGTTGCGCCGCCTTATATTGACCCTGTTTATGGCTCTTACAGTCTTGGCGATCAGGCGCGCGTAATTGTTGAGGATGACTTTTACCCAAGTGGTTTTGATGGTAACTACCGTATTATCGGACTCAATGTAAGTCCAGGTGAAAACAATCAGCCTGAACGCGTAACCTTAACCCTTACAACCACAAGCAACTAAGGATTACAAATGCCCTATGTAAATCAGCCAACGCTTATTAAGGATATGTTTGCCTCATTAGATGACCGTCTTAAAAGATTAGAAACTGCTGCGCGTTTTACCATTCCTGTTGTCGCCACAGACCCTGCCTATCCGCGCAAAGGTGATATGTGGATTAACTCCACTTCCAACACTCTCAAAGTTATTGATTCAGTTGGTACACTTAGAACCATAGTCCTCGTATAACAACATAACCCGAAAGGGCGCAACCGTAATGAACCTAAATAATGCCGCTAACTGGGCGCAAATACTTTGGTTTGGTGGAGCAACCTCTGTTGCCGTTTATAGTGGGTTCAGACTTTGGTTTAGAATTAAAAACAAATTGGATAATTTGGAAAACTATACATATAAAAGAAATGGTGGCGGTTCAATCATGGACTCGCTTGCCCGTATTGAGGCTCGCAACGAAAGACAAGATCAAGCACTTGCGGAAAATACTGCACTCACTCTCGAAACTGTAAAAGCATTATCTGAATTAAAAGGTCGGTTTAATAACCACCTAGAGGAAAACAATAAGTGACTGATGCACATGACCAAACCGTCACGAACTCATATATCGTTCACTATCCAGCGCACGAGCCACGCGAAGGCGACCCGCATTACAAAGACTTTAATGCGTATCGAAAGGCTACTCACGGAACGGCAGTATGCGCTCTTGGACAGCACAGGCGGGATTTATCGGAGTGCGCAGGGCAACTAGAACTTCACCATGCCCATATCGAGTTTTCTCTACAAAATGGAGTAGACTTAAAATGGCTAGAAGTTGATTATGCTGGTGTATCTAATCCTGACGAAGTTGGGGCTTGGGTAGAATCAGCAGCGAACCTAATGTGGCTTTGCGAAAAGCATCATAGGGGCGTTGGCGGAATACATCACGCATCTGCTAGCGATTTTGAAGCAGAAAAATATGTACGCAACCTCATAGGAAAGAAGGAATAGATGACAAAGTTAAAATTAAATTTAACAAGTAAGGAAAAGGCTTTATTAGAACACTACGGCTACGGCATTATTGCTGCTGGCTATGCTGCTTATCAAATCAAGCCACATGACTCAGTTAAGCAAATCGCTGTTGAAGCGATTGTTGGCGGATTGTTAGTGCCAATTTTGGCTCGCGTAAATCCTAAGTCGCTTGTAAACACAATTACAAAAGAAACAGGAGCGCCTGCCCCTCTTGTAGAGGCTGCCGTAAACGCTGCTATTGCTGAGGGAAACAAAGTCGCAAAGGCTGAGACAACTAAGTAGTAAAATAAAGTCACAACCCCCGTCACTAGTGGGCGGGGTTTTTGACTTTATGGAGGATATGTGGCAAACGCGTTAGACATCGTTCATACCGCTCAGCAGCAAGTTGGATTTGTTGAGGGTACTAATAACGATAACCCTTACGGCATTTGGTATGGAATGAATAACGCTCCTTACTGCGCTATCTTTGTTTCATGGGTGTTTGGTCAAAATAATCTTTCACATCTAGTTGCTGCTCAAACACTTAAAGGATTTGCCTACTGCCCTGCTGGAATGGCTTGGTTTCAGCAAAAAGGTGCTGTTGTAAATAAATATGACGGCAAAGCAGGAGATTTAGTTTTCTTCTCATTTAACGGAAATGGGCAAGCCGACCATGTTGAAATAATTGTAGACGCTTCTAAAGATGGCATTACAACTGTTGGTGGTAACACTTCTCCTGACCATGCTGTAACTGCCTCTCAAGCAAATGGCAACGGGGTCTATCTACGCCATCGACCTTATTTATATGTCTTAGCAATCGTTCGACCTGAGTATGAAGTTAGCCTTAAACCAACTACTTCTCTTGGAAATAACAAGATGGTTGCTGGTGGAATAGCAGGGGCTACGGCACTTGCTGGCGGGGGTATGGCAGCAACACTTACTGGTACTAGCGCAGTACCACCTAAAACCACAACTGTATTTACAGCACCCGCTTGGGCTGCTAATGATTTTCCGCTTAAGAAAAAGACCCCACAAGAATTGGCTGTTGAGAAGGCTCTATATAAGGCTGGATTGCTCCCTAAAGTGGCTGTAAACACTCCTTGGACATCTACTCACATAACAGCCCTAAAAACCTTCCAGAAGGGGCAAGGAAGCCCGCAAACGGGTATCGTAGACAAATCTACCTATACTGCTCTTATGAAAGAACTGCCATGATACGCATACCCATAACTAACCCAAAGGCACTTACTCTTGGGGGTGCTGGATTTATGGCGGCATGGGCTAATAGTGGTTACGCCACCGACTCCCATCATCTTATTATTGCCGCAGGTGCTGCTCTTGCTGGAAGTTCTGTACCCCACAATCCAACTTCTAGCCCTAACATTCAGGCTGACTCCCATATAGTCACGCCTTACGTTAACAACATAGAATGATTGACGACTTTCCTTCCGTTATTAGGGACGTGGATACTCAGATAGACAACTTTGAAGAAGTTTTCTCGGGAATTATCTAACTACTACTTTTACAATTTCTTGCTATGCTACTTTCATGGCACTAGATAAGGCAATCGAAAAACATCATTACAAACACAGCACAGTCTGCACCGTTGCGGTGCTCCTTGAAAATCTTTCACAAGAAGATAAATCAACATTACTAAACGCCATTAAGGTTGGTATTCCTACTTCTGCTTTAGTGCGAGCGTTACGCGATGAAGGTCACAAAATGAGTGACAACTCTTTTAACGCTCATAGGCAGGAGCGGTGTAAATGCGCGAAGAAATAGATGAAATTCTAGGAGAGCGTCAAGAAGAATACGGTGACCCTGCTCCCAACTTTGTAAAGACAGGAAGGGTATGGGGCGCGTTACTAGGGCTACCTGATATTCCTGCTTACCAAGTCGCACTAATGATGGACGCATTTAAGTCGGTTCGCATTATGGCAAATCCTGACCATCTAGATTCTTGGAACGACAAAATCGGTTACTCACTTCATGGAAAAGAAATAGTAAGGCGTAAAAATGTCTCTTAAAAAACGCATAGACGAATTACCAGAAGACATCGAATCTAATGACGTTGCTCAACTTCGTAAAGCCTTAATTCGTATTCAAAAGCAATTATTAGAGGCAAAGCAACGCACAACTGAGTTAGTTGAAGCAACTTACCAAGCATCTTATGACGCGACTCTTTCTCTTGGCGCAGTTCCACCTATTACGCCACCAAAAGCAGACGCTCGTAAAAAAGGGCAAGAAGTCGCTCTTTGGCACATGACTGACTGGCAAGGGTCAAAGAAAACTACTACCTATAACTCGGAAGTAATGAAAAAGAGAGTAATGAGTTTTGTAGATAAAGCAGAAAGAATTACTGAAATTCAGCGCACTCACCATCCAGTTAAAGATGTTGTTATTCTTTTTGGTGGGGATATGGTTGAAGGTTTATTTAACTATCCTGCTCAACTTCATGAAATTGACTCCACACTTTTTGGTCAATATACCCAAGTGTCCCGTTTACTTGTAGATACTGTAAGACGCGCTCTTTCTATTTATGAGAAAGTAACTGTAGTAGCAGAATGGGGCAATCATGGAAGAATTGGAAGTAAGCGAGCAGATGTCCCTAAGAACGATAACGTGGACAGAATGTGTTACGAGTTTGCTAGACAATTACTCGCAGAAGAAAAACGCCTTACTTGGGAAGATTGTCCTGATGATGTCCAGCGAGTAGAAGTTGGAAATTATCGCGCTCTACTTATTCATGGAGATGAAGTTGGTCGTAATGGCTTCGCGTCACCAACCGCAATAGTCCAGCACGCTAATAGATGGCGTAGTGGTGCTTATCCTTGGGAGTTTAGAGATGTGTATGTGGGTCACTACCACACTCACGCTTGCTGGCCGATGGCAAATGGTCTTGGGAGTATTTACCAAACTGGTTCCACAGAATCAGATAATCGCTACGCACGAGATTTGCTAGCCGCGTCAGCAATTCCATCCCAACGACTCCATTTCATAGACCCTGATAAAGGTAGAGTAACAGCAGAATACAAAGTTTGGCTGGACTAATGCGCCCCGCAAAACTACTTAGTCAAAATAGTGAACTACGCCCTGACGGTATTTTTAACTGGACGCTTCCTGCCTTTGGGGTACGCCTTACTAATGGCACGACTATGAATGTCTGTCCTAATGCTGGGGCTTGTGCTTCTTTTTGCTACGCAAGAAATGGCACTTACAACTTTTCCAATGTCAAAGGTCGTCATATAGCCAATTTAGAGTATGTGCTAGAAGAACCTGAGGCATGGTTTAACCAAATGCTGGCAGAAGTTCAGAAACCAAAAATGGCTGGAAAATTTATTCGTATCCATGACGCTGGAGATTTTTTCTCAGAAAAGTATCTCAACCTATGGTTACAAATTGCTATCCAAACTCCTAATGTGACTTTTTACTGCTACACCAAAGAAGTTTCTATGTTTAAGAGGGTTGTAGAGCCAAACTGCCCACCAAATTTTCGTTACCTCTACTCAATGGGTGGAAAAGAAGACCACCTTATAGATAAAGAAAAAGACCGCCATGCTGAAGTTTTTCCTGATGACGCCGCAATCTTAGACGCTGGTTACTCCAATCAAGACGCCTCTGACCTACTCGCCATTACTTTGCCAAGTAATAAAATTGGAATACCCGCCAACAACATTAAACACTTTAATAAAAAAATGGCTGGCAGAACTTTTGGAGCGTTACAGATAGAACGGGATAGAAAGGTTAGTTCTAGAAACTAGTCTTCTTCGTCATCTTCTAGGTCAGGAACAAACATTGCGTCAACTGGGTCAATGTCGTTTTCTTGGCAAATGATTAGTGCTTCACTAAACATAGCCTTAACACGATTGGTTGTGTCATCCAATGCGTCAGGATAAGTAGCATCATTATCGATAGTGACGGTGAGACCGCCAAGGGAAATGCTTGCGTAAGCCATAATTTGATTCTACTCCTCAAAATGCGAAAACCCGAGAGGTTGAGATATTTCATTATCTATCCTACAATTATGGTACGAGGTGACGCACGTCACCAGACAAAGGGGTAGAAAATGTCTAAAACGGACATCCAAAACCAACGCGAACCGTTGGTTAGAGGGCATGACAATAGTATGGCTAGATACGAACACCCAGACGGTTGGGTAATAATAACTGAAGGCACTATCTATAGCGTTATTAACTCTCTTGGAGGATTAGAGCGTAGATGCGATATCTCTAAGTGGTCAGATAGCGCAGAACGATGGATTGATAACGACATTAAAGATGGTTACTATCCAGGTTTCGTTAAAGTCAAATGAGCAATCCAGCATGGGGTGAGTGGAAAGAAGCCTTTACTGCCGTTAACTCTATAACCCGAGAAGAAATACCTCTTGGGCGCAACGAACAACTATTTACCAATGGTCTTTATACTGTTTGCGTAACTGCTCTTGATGCTGAAAAAGGAAAGTCAGGAGCACTTTGGCTTTCTATACGCCGTCAAGACCGCAAAGCAATTCGTGACTGGCGACATTTCCAACGCATTAAGTCAGAACTTGCTGGGGAAGAACGCGAAGGCATAGAAATTTTTCCACCAGAAAGTCAACTGGTAGATGGGGCAAACCAATACCACCTCTGGATACTGCCAGAAGGTGCGACATCTCCGTTTACATGGCACGAAGGTCGTAAAGTTTTTAATGACGCAAACGGATTCGTAGGAGCAACCCAGCGACCATACGAAAAAGAAAACGCATAAAACTTTTTAAGAAAACTGCTGAGATAGGTTGTCCTTTCCCTATCTCAGCACTTAAAATTAAGGACATGGGAAGCAAATAGTTTCCCAAAGAAAAGGGTAAAGAAAATGACACAAGCAACTATCTCAAATAACAAGTTAAACTCGTTGATTTCTGACGAAACTCTTATTGCTGCTTTCGCAACTGTTAATCCAAATTATCGCTTCCAGTATCAAGCAACTTATATTCCTCTTAACGAAGAAAATAATGTAGATAACTGGATTATTAAGTCTTTCTATGCTAACTCAAAAGACGAAGCAGTCAAAGTTGCTCGTGAGGCTGGTGCTCGTATTTTTGGATTGAAGTTAGTTTACGTTTATCGCGCTCGTTAATTACGGCAGCCTATCTTGGAGCAAGCGGGGGTTCGATTCCCCCGATAGGCACTAGAACCCAAGTAGGGTTCTAAGAAAAGGAAAAAAGTGAGTACTATCGCAGAAAATCGCATAGAACCTGCTAAGCGCGTAGGTTCTTTTGTTCGCGGTGCAACTTCTATTGAAGAGGCACTAACCCTTGCTAATCTTGATGGCAGAGTCAAGGTTTCTGAAAGCGCAGTAAGCGCACCAATTCTTACTTCTAATGGAGTAACGAATTTATCTACTAATGATAAGTTTCTTACTTATCGTGAAAAGGCAAACGGCGAACTTACTCCACTTGGAGTAGTAGGCAGTCGCTATACCCCCATCCAAGATGTAGAAGCATTTGACTTTCTTAATTTGCTTATAGATGAGTCAAACGCTCAAATTGAAGTTGTTGGAACTATTGCTAAAGGTAAGCAAACTGTAATGTCTATTAAAATGCCTTCGTCTATTTTGGTAGGCGGGATGGATCCAGTTAACTTAGGTCTTTACGCAGTTAATTCTCATGATGGTTCTACTGCTTTTTCTGTGAGCATTTCTAGCATTCGACTTCGTTGTACTAACCAAGTTGCAGGACTTGTACGTCACGCGAAGCGCAAGATTTCTTACAAGCATACGTCAGGCGCACTTGGCAAAGTTGCTCAGGCTCGCCAAACTCTTGAAATGACTTTCAAGTATCAAGAAGCCTTTGAGCAGGAAGTAGAGCGTCTACTTTCAGAGTCATATAACGCTGGCGACTTTGCGAAATTGGTAGAAACTCTTATGCCACTAGATCGCGCAAATGCTTCTAAAACTCAGATTGAAACTATTACTAGTTCTCGTCTTGACCTTTTCAATCTTTGGTCAGCAGACACCCAAGCCAACATTCTAAATACAAAGTGGGCTGCCTATAACGCAGTTGCTGAATACGCTGACTGGATTAAGCCAGTACGCGGTGGAAGCGATAAAGAAGTTATTCGCGCAGAGCGCATTTTAACTGGTGCTACTGAGTCACTTAAAGAAAAGGCGTTAGCACTTCTTTAATTATTAGCCAAGAGGGGAGACTTCTCTGCTCCCCTCTTACTTTCTAGGGTAGGAGTAAAAATGTTAAATGTAATTGGTTACTTAGGCACTAGCCTCGTATTCGGGGTTATTGCTTTAGTTGGCTATCACTACATAGAGCCAAAGACGCGTCTAACCCTTCGGGGCAGGAGAGTTCTTTTCGTCTTGGGGCTGATTGTCGGTGCTGGCATTTATTATTTTGATAGTCACATTTTTTGGGAATGTTCTCAAACTGCTTGTGGCTACAAAAATGGAGGAATGTAATGGACGCACATATTCGTATTTTCTTTGAGAATATGGCAGTTAATGCAAAGAAAGCAGTTGCGTTAAGCGACCCAAAACTGACTCACGCAATTCTCGTAAATCTCGCAAATGTCTTGCCTTCTTATATTGAGAAAGCAGAACATGACGCGTACCACACAGAAGAAGATTCATTCAAATTCGGCAAAATAAGGAAGGCAATGAAATGACTACACTCGCAATTACCTCAGAGCAAAGTTTCTGGGATGAGAAGCAATTAGCAACACTCAAGCAATTAGGACTCGCTAACGCCCCTAAAGGTGACTTAGCAGTATTTCTTCACTACTCACAGCGAACTGGGCTTGACCCATTTGCTCGCCAGATTTATATGATTGAGCGTGGTGGTCGCTATACCATCCAGACATCTATTGATGGATTTCGCATTGTTGCCCAACGCTCTAACGAGTATGCGGGACAAACTCAAACGGAGTGGTGCGGTCAAGATGGCGTCTGGAAAGAAGTTTGGCTAGATAAGACAAATCCAATAGCAGCGCGAGTAGGCGTTTATCGTAAAGGCTTTATTGAACCTCTTTACGCCGTTGCTAAGTGGGATTCTTATGCTATTCCCAACGCGCCTATGTGGAAGAAAATGCCTGACTTAATGCTTGCTAAGTGCGCAGAAGCATTAGCACTTCGCAAAGCATTTCCTCAAGACCTCTCAGGGCTCTATACCAATGACGAAATGGAGCAAACTGAAAGTAGTGATAATAAGGTTCTACCTGACTCAGCAGACGCAGTCAAGATAGAAACTCCTGCTATTGAGGTTAAGCAAAAAGCCAAGAAAGAAATTTTTACCAATGAACTAAAACTTGAGTATGTTGGCAAAGTGGCTCGCGCTGACAAACTTGAAACTTTGCGTGACCTTTGGAATGAGTTAGAGAAAAAAGATTGGCTAGATGAGCAAATCACCTCAGACAATGAACTTATCTCACTTCGCAATATGATTCTAATTGCGAAAGATGAAGTGGCTGGAAAGGTTGCTTCATGAGCCTAAAACCAAAATACTCCAAAGAATTCGTTCAAGACCTTATCCATGCTAAGCAATTAGTGGCAGAAGGATTTGAGGTACTACAAAAATTAGTGAGTGAAGTCATTAACGAAAACGCTGACCATCAACTCAATAATCAAGAAGAACTCTACTCATCTCGCAATGAAGTGCCTTATGGGTCGCCTGTTGGAGTTACTGCTCGTATCCGTTACAAAGACTCAGGTGACGAAGCCGATAAGTATTTTTCATTTGAGAAATTAGATGAAGAAACCAAACTAACCCCATCAGGCATACCAGCAAAAGACATTTTTCTTTGCTGTACGCCTAAAGAGTTCGTAGCAGGTTTTCCAACTGAATTTTTTGAGTTGGTGTGAAATGGATGAACTAGATTTCGCATTACCCGTTTTACCTTATGCAGGAACTTCGGGTTGGAGTGGAAGTGAGGCAAGCCGTGACCGCGCTTTAGAAGATGACTTAATGGGTCGTACAACTAAACGTCAAGCCGAAACCATGCTAGAACTACTTAAAGCAAAAGAAAAAGGTTTGACATGGTCAGAGTTAGGAGAGATAAAAGGCTGGCATCATGGAACTGCCTCTGGTGTTTTATCTGTCTTACATAAAGTAGACGCCATAGTGCGTCTCAAAGAAAGACGTAATAAATGTTCTATTTACGTCATGCGTGGGTTTGTAAATAACCGCGAAATATCAGAAAGAACAGTTAAATGCTGTAAGAATTGTGGGGCAAAAATATGAACACTATTGACTCATTTGATGACGACTTTGAGAAGTTTATGAAAGATTTCTACAAAGAAGATTTGAGAAATGAAAATAAAAGATACTCTCGTTTTAGAGCAGGGCTTTTCTTGCGTAAAACTATCTCTGTTATTTTCTTTGTTACTGCTCTTGTAAGTTTCTTTATATTTCTTAGAAACATTACTCCATGAGTGATAGTGACTTAAAGCGTTGCTCATGTGGCGCGTGGTACTACGAAGGCAAACCATGCTATTTCTGCGGAAGGAAACAAAATGCCAATAATGACACCAGAGAAAGTTGAAGCCAAACTTATCGCTCTTAGTCGAGAGATAGATGAGGGACACCATGACCTAGTTGACGCAGAAAGGCGTTACCATGACGCGGAATATGAATATAACGTGGGGTGTGCTAGAACTCGGTTGAGATTTGATACTAAGGACACCAAACTACGGGTTGCCGTTTTGGAAGCAATGGTTTTGGTAGAAAACGCTGATAAATATAAAGAACTTAATGACGCTTTAGTTTTGGTGAAGGCTGCTAGAGCAAATGCGTCTCGATTAAAGACACAGGTAGAACTTGCTCGTTCAGTTGGGACATCTGTTCGAGCCTCGTATGACATAGGAGGGTAGAAATGAAAGGCAAAGAACTTAAAGAATTAGCAGACAAAGTAGATGACGATACAGATATTTTTGTTCTTTTTTATGCTGCGGATGAGGCAACAGAATACATAGAGCAAAACCTTAATGACGATAGTGAAATCATTATTGACCCTCTTACTACTGAAGAATGGGAAAGGGTTGTTAGATTTCTTAATAATGATGAAGCAATTTACCAAGAAGTAAGTGAAAGTTTTAATTACTATATAGAAACTGTTCTTACCGAAAGAAAGAAGGCTGCTAGTGGAAATTAAAGAATGGCTTATTGAAACACTTATCGCAGCAGACAAAGCAAGGTCACGCTCTCAACAAGTTGAAATTGGACCTAGCCAAGTTGGAGATTGCCGTACTCAAGTATGGCTTCAATTACAAGGTGCTCAAGGTGGAAACCCCACTCTTAAACTCCCCGCTCTTATGGGAACTGCTATCCATAAGGCTATTGAAGAAGCAATTACTCGTAATGACCCATTTGGTCAGCAGTTTGAACTAGAAGTAGAAGTAGAAGCAGATGGTCTTAAAGGTCACGTTGACTTATACATTCCAGAGAGCAAGCATATTGTGGATTGGAAAACGACTAAGAAAAAGAATCTTGATTACTTTCCATCTTTACAGCAACGCTGGCAGGTTCAGTTATATGGATATCTTATGCGCAAAAATGGTAGAGAAGTTGAAACTGTAAGTCTTTTTGTTCTTCCGCGAGATGGAGATGAACGACAAATCCAAGTTCACACAGAACCATACTCAGAAGAAATTGCTATGGAGGCACTTGAGTGGCTAGAAGACTTAAAAGGTCGAGTCACTCAACCCGCACCTGAGAGAGATGCAGTTTCGTGGTGTCGTTTCTACTGCGAGTATTTTGGACACGCTTGCTCGGGAAAAGACAAGGCGGTGGCAGAAGGTACTCTCATAGATGACCTAGACGCTATTAAAACCGCCCATCGCTACAAAGAAATCCTTTCTCTAGTAAAGACACTAGAGGAAGAGAAAGAGACCCTTAAAACTGCCTTAGAAGGCGTTTCTGGGGTAACTCCTGACTATGTGTCTATCTCATGGTCTGAGATGGCTGGTCGCCAAACTATAGATGAAGAGGAGGTGAGTAAATTACTCGGGTATGTACCCAAGAAGCAAGGTGCTCCTTCTATGAGATTGTCGGTCAAATAAATGCTTGCTGAAATCCTTATTGGGTGGATACTTTTTGTAGACACTATTGCTATTGGTTTTTTTATTTTTGGACATGGGATAACAAAGGGGTGGTGGCGTGACTTGGATTAAAATAGATGACGGGTTTCCTGACCATCCAAAAGTGCTTCGATTATCAGATAGTGCTTTTCGACTTCATGTTTCTGCACTTTGTTACTCAGGCAGGTATTTAACTGATGGGTTAATTCCAAAGGAAGTAGTTTGGCGATTAGGGGATGAGAAAGCAGTTTCTCAATTACTCACTAACGCGCTATGGATAGAAATTGGTAACTTTTACCAAATCCATGACTACTTGACTTACCAATCGAGCAAAGAACAAGTAGAAGCAGAAAAGCAGGCAAATCGAGAACGGGTTAAAAAATCTCAGTCAAGAAAAACTAATGCTGAGTTAATGGATTATTCCGCTCTTAATAATCCATTTTTAATGGAACCAGATACAGATACAGATACAGATACACATAATATAAAGACATCCTCAGAAATTGCTATCGCAATTCCTAGGGTCAAGTCAGCAGCAAAAGCAGTAAATTCTATTCATAATAAACTAGAACAAGCGCGAAAAGAAGGCATAAACGCGTGGAATCTAACAAAATTAGTAGAAGATGAATGGGACAACCTTCATAGTCAAGATGACGTGGGTGGGTGTATTGCTTTAACTGTCTGGTATGTATCTGAGTTACAGAGCCGAAAACTCAATACCAGCGAAATAGGCAGAATCGGACAAATGACAAAAAGGTTCGGTAGAATTGCTTTGCTGGCTATTGACGAGGCAGCAAGTAAAGACTTAGAGGATTTGGTGAGTTATGCTTTTAGAGTCGCACAAAACCTCTATGCGAAGAAAAAGGTGAGTTAAGTGTTCCAAAAGTGTAAGGGGCAACATTGGTCGGTTAAGAATAACCAACTTATCCTAGATACCCCTGAAGGCAAAGATATAGCACTTCAAGTTATCAAAGTGCTAGACGCTCAAATCCGTAACCAGATTGCTGAAGAAATTATGGCATGGAAACCTGTTCAGAATAGAACAGAGATTATGAAAAGGTCTGGCAGCATAGATAACGCCTTGCTAGGAGTCCAAGCCATTTGCGCAGATATAGCACTAGGAAATAGAAATGCCTCTTGACCCTAAAACTCGTTATGAAATGGAAAGGCAATTAGAAGCACTAAAAAAAGTTATGGAGTACGAGTTAGCCTTTGAGAATCGAGATGTAGATGGCATGATAGAAGCAGCAAGGCTTCCGTTATATCTCTTAAAAGATATGGATGAACAGGATATTGCTGACGCAATTAACGTTCGCATGGCAGACGCTATGCGTGAGGCAGGATTAGTACCTATTAGACGAGAGGAAAAAGAATGAGCATTTGGACACCAACCATAGAACCACTTAAAATAGATATACCGAGTATCGATCCAGAAGAATATGAAGAAGACGATAAGGCAAAATAGATGAAATGTCGTAACGAAGGATGTCGTTGTACCCATGAAATGCCGTGTGAAGGCGGGTGGATATGGGAACGTGGAAACGACATTATTCATAAAAAGATTAAAGGTGAGGATATAGTTAAGAAAGTGCCCTTTGAAGGGGTGCGCCCGTGTCCTACATGTGACCCTGAGAGAGATTGGATTATTAAGTCATCCAAAAGTCGGGATGAAATGATGACCCGACTTCAAGAGCGTTCGCCTACTAAAAAACTTGATGCTTTCGAAAAGAGCCAAGAGGAGCGAACCCGAACCTTGTGAGGTGAGGAAAATAAGAAAACTTTTAATTCTGTTTTATGCTGTCGTTTTACTGGTTGGGTTTCCTAACGTAACTGTAGAACCTGCTAACGCGCGCATTTTGCTCATGTCCCCCAAGCAATTTGCCAGCCATCAGTTGCCTGCTTATGGGTGGGGCAAGAGTCAAATGAAATGCCTAGTTCGGCTCTGGGATTACGAGTCACATTGGAATCCCTCAGCCTTTAATTCAACTCCTGTTTATTGGAAAGTAAAAGGAAAACGAATTGCTCTTCATGCTAGAGGAATTGCTCAAAAATTGGGAGAAACCTCTCGTGACCCTCATACTCAAATAAATAACGGATTGCGGTACATTCGATATCGGTATGGTTCTCCTTGTGAAGCATACGCGTTTTGGAATTACCAAGCCCAACGGGGTACTGGATGGTACTAAGTGAAATTCTTTGTGGGCGGGAAACCCGTCCCACAAGGTTCACTTATGGTTATTCGAGGCAATCTAGTCCACGTTAAAAGTGCTGAGTTAATGAAATGGCGCAAGGCTATTGGATTAGCAGCCTCTACTCACTATAAAACTCCCAGCAAAGGTGCAGTAGAAATCTTTTTACATTTTGGCATTTTGCGCCCAAAGTCAGTAGTAAGGTCAGAGCCAAGTGTAAAACCAGATTTGGACAAATATATTAGAGCGGTATTAGATGGATTGACAGGAATTGCGTATGAAGACGACTCTCAAGTTACTTTCATAGAAGCGCGTAAGTCCTATCAAAAAACAGAAGGAGTGGTCATTGAATTACGCACAAGCCTTGGCGGGAACGAAGAATCTGACGGTAATGCAGATACTCTCTTTAGACATCTTGCTAGTAATAGTTATGAACGGATTGCTCAGGGCGAATAATGGATAAAGTTCTTCGGGAACTTGTCTGGGCACGGTGTAAGGGATACTGCGAAAAATGCGGTAAGCCTTTACTTAATGACTCTTACGCTTTACATCACAGAAAACTCAAGTCGCGTGGTGGTAAAGATGAAGTTGAGAATTTAGTGGCTCTCCACCATACTTGCCACAACACAGCAACAGACAGTATTCATCTCAATCCAAAAAAGGCAACTGAAAGTGGATTTATGGTTGGTTCATGGCAAGAACCTGCCAAGTGTCCTATCACACTTTCCAACGGTGATGAGGTTATACTGACTAAAGACGGCAGATACGAACATAAGGGAAGGCAACATGATGGCTGGTGAAGCAACAGTAGTAGTAGAAGGCAATTTGGGCGCAGACCCAGAGTTAAAAGTAACTCCAAGCGGTAAAACAGTATGCTCATTTTCATTAGCAGCGACTCCACGCCTTAAAGATGGCGATAACTGGAAAGATGGAGAAACTACATGGTATCGGGTTACACTATGGAATCGCAAGGCTGAAGTCGCTGTTGACGCTCTGCGCAAAGGCATGACAGTTCTTGTAGCGGGTAATCTTGAAAACCATAAATATACAGACAAAGAAGGCAATGAAAAGTTTTCTTTAGGCGTTACTGCCACTAACTATGGCATAGTGCCAAAGGCAGCAAATTCAGCACCAAAGGAAGAAACTAAAGACGATTTCCCTTGGTAATAACTTTCTGCTTGGCTAGTTAAGCAGAAACAGAAAGAGAGTCGTCCTACCCTTCGGCTCTCTTTTTCTAAGAAAGGCGCATAATGAGATTAACGTTTGCTCTTGGGTTAAGTCACGGCGATATGATGAACCAGATTGCGCCTAAAAACATATTAGTTTCTTATGAGTACAAATCCGCCTTAGACCCTGTTAAATGGGTTCCTGAGTATCTTATCTTTGACTCAGGTGCTTTCTCAGCATGGTCAGCAGGAAAAAAAGTAGATGTCGTTGGGTATGCTGATTGGGCAGAAGAAAAAGCAAAAAACTTTCCTAATGTAGTTTGTATCAATATGGATGTGATTCCTGGACAATTTGGAAGAACTTCTACGCTAGCAGAACGCAAGGCTGGCATGGCTTTATCTCTTAAGAATGCTGATTACTTGCGCTCGCGCGGACTTAATGTAATGGAAGTTTTTCACCAAGATGAACCTAAAGATTTTTTAGATTTGCTTCTAACACGGCAAACTGAAAAAGGTGTCTTAGGTATCTCACCCCGCAACGATGTCGCGGTATCAAGTAAAATAGAGTGGCAAAAGACACTCATGTCTTACCTTTACCAAACCCGCGGCAAAAATTTTCCGCGCACTCATGGGCTGGCAGTTACTTCTTTCGATATGCTCGCCAACTTTCCTTATTATTCTTCTGATAGCAGCACATGGTCATCTCCTTTTCGTTTTGGTGGCTACACAAATGAAATGGGCAAAACTCGGCGAGTTGCTGACAAGTTTGGTGTGGAAAAAGTAACCTACGCTCAAAACCGAGAAGCAGTTAGGCATTTAGCAAGGCAGGGCATAGAGAACCAACAGCGCATAGGTGACGCCATTACTCATTTGTGGGCAAAACGCGGAATAGTTTGGGAGGACTAATGGGAAAGAAGTCAAAACTTACTTTAGAAAAAATTGCTTGGATGATGTTTTTAGAAACTCCAATCGATAAAGTTCAAGATTTTTTAGAAACTTTTGGTTTAGAATTAACCATAGTTTTTAAGAAAGACAACGACCCTTGGAATTAAGTTATCAAATAAAACAAGGAGAACTCAAGCATTTAGAAGCAATCAATAAAATTGGAACAAAAAGTGCTAATACTTTGGGCATGGTTCTCAAAGTTGAGTTAAAAGACCATCTATCCCAAGGTCACATTTTGGTCGCTGAAGGCGATGGTCGAGTTTATGGATTTCTAGAATATGGGGTGACCAAGCAGGGTCACTGGTCGCTCTATAAGACGGCGGTTGCCTTGCCTGCTCGAAATCAAGGTATTGGGTCGGCTCTTACGCAAGAATTTATTAAAAAAGCAACCGACGCGGGGGTCAAAACTCGCTTAAAAGTGACTGAAGATAACAAAGTTGCGATAACCTTCTATCAGAAGAACGGCTACAAAATCGTAGATTTTGAGCAATCGAAGGTGCGAAAGATTTTTATTATGGAGAGGCAATTATGGAATTAGAGATTTCTTCACTTGAGTTGGCTAAAGTCCTGCCCAACCCTTGGAACCCTAACAAGCAAAATGACCGTCAATATCAGGCAGAAATACAATCTATCTGTGATAACGGCTTTGTTGCACCTATTTTGGTACGCAAACAAGAAAATAACTATCAAATTATTGACGGTGAACATAGATGGCGCGCTCTTAATGAGATTATAGAACGCGAATTAGCAGGCAAGTGGAATGTGCCAGATTTAGTGAAAAGCATGACTATTCCTGCTATCGTTCTAGAGGTGAGTGACGCGCAAGCCAAAAAACTAACCATCATTATGAATGAAACTAGAGGTCAGGCAGACTTGGCTCAGTTAGGCGCGTTACTCGCTGATATTGCTCCTGATTTTGGAACTGACTTAGGGCTTGGATTGCCTTACTCTGCTCCGCAACTTGCTGAACTTATGTCTATTTCAGAATTTAACTGGGATGAGTTTGGTGAAGGTGGGCAGGATAATGACTTTGACACTAAAGGTGAAGAAGGTCACCGCATTACTGCTTTGGTAGATGAAGATACAAAAAGTCGCTGGGATAGTTACCTTGCTGAAATAAACAAGGATTTGCCTCAAGAACCAAAACTTAAAGCAGGAGCAGTAATTGCTCATCTACTAAATAAATCAGGAAAATAGCACAAAACGACCAAAAGTCGGTTATAGTAAACCAAAAGGCAACCTCTAGGAGATAAAAATGTCCCAACCAGCAACAGACCACTTAACCGTTCTCGGAAACAGAATTGACGGAGCGTTAGGTAAAGAGCAACTTGAAACTTTCGATACACCCGAAGGCTGCTCGGCAGTTGAGTTTGAAACCCACGAATTCACATCTTTCTGCCCTGTAACTCACCAACCAGACCTCTATAAAATTACTATTACTTTTGTTCCAGACGCTAAATGTGTGGAATCAAAGTCACTAAAACTATACCTACAATCTTTTAGAGATACAGGTATTTTTGGTGAAGCAGTTGCTGCGACTCTTTGTAATGACCTTTATGAAGTTCTAGCACCAAAGCACATTAAAGTTAAAGCCGTTCAGCAAATTCGCGGTGGGCTACAAATGACAGCAGAAGCGATTAAGTAATGGCTAAAGTAATCGCACTTCTATCAGGTGGCATGGATTCCACCACATTAGTAGCAAAACTTATCCATGATGGACACCAAGTTGAGTCTGTTGGCATTAACTATGGACAACGCCATAACAAAGAATTAGATTCTGCTAAGGCTGTTGCTGCTTATTTTGCTATTCCATTTGATGTGGTTAGTTTAGAATCAGTTAAACCATTTCTTGGCGGTTCTGCTCTTACAGATGACGTTACTGTTCCTGATGGACATTACGCTGAAAACACTATGCGCATTACTGTTGTTCCAAATCGTAATGGCATGATGCTTAACGTAGTTGCTGGAATTGCTGTTGCTCGTAAAGCACAGCATATTGCGACTGCTATCCACTCTGGTGACCACTATATCTATCCTGATTGCCGACCTGAATTTTTTGAGGCTATGAGCAAAGCAATTGAGTTAGGTACTAAGTCATTTGGAGACATTACAATTCTTGCTCCATTTGTTCAGATTTCTAAAGCAGATATAGCAAAAGTTGGTAAAGAAGTTAACGCCCCACTAGCACTTTCATGGTCTTGCTATAAGGGTGGAGAAATCCATTGTGGCGCTTGTGGCACTTGCTTTGAAAGGCGTGAAGCATTTGAACTAGCAGGTCTTGTCGACCCGACAGTTTATGCCTCATTTCCTCACTACGACAATCCTTTGGAGACAAAATGAGTTATCGCATTTGGAAGCATTTTCGCTTCGCAGCAAGCCATCAGTTAAATGGTTTGCCACCTGAGCACCAATGCTCACGTTTACATGGTCATAACTACCTCATAGAAGTAGAACTATCTTCAGAAACTTTAGATAGCACAGGCTTTGTAATTGACTTTGGTGCGCTTAAATCTATTAAGACAATGATTGACAGCACTCTTGACCATCGCCATCTTAATGATGTTCTTGACTTTAACCCTACTGCTGAAAACATGGCAAAGTATTTCTATGAAGCCTTTAGGCAGGGTTATCCTCAGATTTCAGCAATTCGTGTTCAAGAGACAGAAACAAGTTGGGCTGAGTATCGTCCATGAGTTCGCTGGTTGTTTCTGAGATTTTCGGACCCACAATTCAAGGTGAAGGACAGTATGCGGGACAGTTAGTCGCATTTATCCGCTTGGGTGGCTGTAACTTGGCTTGCTCATGGTGCGACACTCCGTATACATGGGACGCCTCTCGCTTTGATTTGCGCAACGAAATGACCAGAACACCAGTTAACGAAATACTAGAACGAGTTTTAGAAATAGATGTAGAAAAAGTTGTTATCTCGGGGGGAGAACCTCTACTCCAGCAAAGGCAATCTGGTTGGGAAAATCTGCTAATCGCTCTAGAAGACGCTGGTATCGGTGTTCATATCGAAACCAATGGAACGATTATTCCTAATTCAGCAAGCCTTGCTGGTGTAGAGCATTTCACAGTTTCACCTAAACTTGCTCATTCAGGCGATACTTCTACCAAACGCCTAAACCGAGAAGCCTTTGAAGCATTTAGAAAACTTTCTATTCATGGGGCAGCAATTTTTAAGTTTGTAGTGAAAGATGAATCTGATTTAGACGAAGTTGCTGAAATAGTTAACGAGTATGACCTTATCCATGAAACTATCTGGATAATGCCAGAAGGCGACACAACTGAGAAACAACTTGCTTCATTAAAAAAGATTGCTAATGCTGTTATTGAACGAAGATGGAACTTGACTACAAGAATTCATACTCTTATATGGGATTTGAAGAGGGGCGTATGAGTGTAATGACAGGAAACTTACAAGAGGCAACAGAAGAAGGTATTCGTTGGCTACTTCGCCATGTAGGAGAAGACCCTAACCGAGAAGGATTACTAGATACCCCTAAGCGCGTTGCTAAGGCGTATAAAGAAATGACTGAAGGTTATGGGATAGATATTTCTACTATTTTAGGCGTTACCTTTGATGTTGGCAATGTGGATGAGATGGTAGTAGTTAGAAACTTAGAATTTGTATCTCTATGTGAACACCATTTGCTGCCATTTGTAGGCGTTGCTTCAGTTGCCTATATTCCAAGAGAACGTGTGGTTGGGTTGAGCAAGATTGGTAGATTAGTTGACGCTTATTCTCGCCGCCTACAAGTCCAAGAGCGCCTAACAACTCAAATTACTGCTGCTTTAGATGAGTTCTTAGATACCAAAGGTTCTGCTTGTCTTATTACCGCTCACCACTCATGTATGGGTTGCCGCGGGGTAAGAAAGCAATCTGCCCAGATGGTTACTTCTTCCCTTACTGGGGAGTTCCGAGATGCTGAGGTTCGCGCCGAATTTCTTGCTCTGGTGAAATAAATGCCTAGAGGTCGCAAAACCAAACTTACTCCTGAACTTCAAGAGACCATTCTCAAGATTATTCGGGCAGGAAACTATGCCTTAGTGGCGTGTCAGGCTGCTGGTATCAACCAAGACACTTACTACGAATGGCTTAAAAGAGGAAAAAAAGACTTAGAAGACAGCAAAACAACAATCTATTCCGAATTTTCCGAGTCAATCGAGCGTGCTTCTGCTATTGCTGAGGCTTCTCATGTAGGCAACGTTGCTACCTCTGCTAGTAACGGAGATGTGAATGCTAGTAAGTGGTTCTTAGAACGAAAACATCCTGAAAGGTGGGGCAGAAATGACAAACTTAGGGCAGAAATTACAGGAGCAAACGGTGGTGCTATTGAAATCGCAGATAGTCGAGCAGCCATCCTTGAACTGCTTAATCGTAGAAACTCAGACATTAACAATAACGTTCAACCAGATGAAGGTGCTCAAAATGACAATCAAGAAGGTGAATAATGTGGTCGTGGGTTCTAGCAGTAGTCGGGATGACGGGTATTTTCTTTGTAGGACAGAAGAACCTCATGGGGTGGCTCTTTCTACTAGCCAATGAATGTCTGTGGGTTGTCTACGCGCTTACCTCTAAACAGTATGGCTTTATTCTTGCCTCAGTTGGGTACTCACTTGTTTATATTAAATCGTTAATCCTTTGGAAACGCAATGGCTCTATCCCTCTATGACCAGATTGCTTTACTTCCTGCCAGCGAGCGCGAAGAGTGGGTTAAGACACTTCCTGACCAGATAGCAGATGACCTTGCCCGTCAACCTTGGTGGTACATAGGTCGCCCTGAACAGCAAGCACCAGAAGGTGATTGGAATATCTGGCTTATTCTTTCAGGTCGTGGTTGGGGCAAAACGCGCACAGGCTCAGAATGGCTTATCCAGCAAATCCAAAATACTCCAACTGCTCCTGACGGCACTCCTACAGAATGGGCAGTAGTTGCAGAAACTTTTGGAGATTGCCGAACAGTTTGTATTGAAGGTCCAAGCGGGTTGATACGGGTGCTTAAACGCCTTGGGTATCAGGAAGATATTGACTACATCTATAACCGCTCAAGTTGGCAGATAAACCTTGCTTCAGGTCAGCGTATTCATATGTTTGGTGCTGATAATCCTGACGCTGGTCGTGGTTTTAACTTGGCTGGTGTTTGGGCAGATGAGGTTGCTAAGTGGAAATATCCGTATGAAACATGGACAGAAGGTATAGCACTTGCTTTGCGTATTGGTGAGAAACCAAGGGCAATAGTCACCACTACTCCTAAACCTATCCGCTTGCTGCGCGAATGGACATCTCGCACAGATGGCTCAGTTCATGTAACTTCTGGTTCTACTTTTGAGAATGAGGCTAACCTTTCTCAAGCAGCCTTACTAGAACTACAAGCGCGCTATGGTGGAACGCGCATGGGTAAGCAAGAACTTTATGGTGAGTTACTTACCGAAACAGAAGGTGCGCTATGGACTCAAGCACTTCTTGATGAGGCGCGGGTAGACCCAAGCACTATGCCACCGCTATTTAGAATTGTGGTTGCTATTGACCCAGCAGTTACTAGTGGAGAAGAAAGTGATGAAACTGGAATTATTGTGGCGGGAGCAACGCCTAACGGTCATTACTACATCTTAGAAGATGGCACTATGCGGGGAACACCTGAGCAATGGTGTCGCAAAGCAGTTGAGTTATATCGCAAATGGAAATGTGACCGAGTAATTGCTGAAACCAATAATGGCGGGGACATGATTGAGTCACTTTTGCGTCAAGTTGATACCACTATCCCTTATCGCAAAGTAACTGCTACTAGAGGCAAGAAAGTAAGAGCAGAACCAATCTCTGCTTTAAGTGAGCAATTACGCCTTCACTTAGTTGGGACTTTTCCTGCTTTAGAAGAACAGTTAGTTACATGGCAACCTGATAGTGACGTTTCACCTGACCGCATGGACGCAATGGTGTGGGCAGTTACTGATTTAACTGCTAACTCCAATGCTCTGCGCTCGCTTGCCGCTCTTGCTGATTTCTGTCCAACTTGTAGTTTGCCTCTTGTGCGTGGAACTACGCTATGCCCAAGATGTAAAACCGCTATCATTAGAACGCCTGAACCACAAGGGGCAATAGAGGAGCATAACTAATGGGTTTGATAGACCGCTTAGCAAAAGCAGTAGCACAGCAAATAGAAAAAGCACCAAGCAATTTACCAGCAGGTTCTGTTGTAATGACTGAGCAGGAAATGCGTAATGCTAACGCTGGTCAAACTTACGGACAACAAACACCATTACTTCGTAACCCACTAATGTCTGGTGTTCCTTTCGGACCTGGACAACCAATTTTGCCGGGCGCGATTAACCCACTACGACCTGATGGTCGTCCTGACCCACGCCGTTATGAATACCAAGTTGCTCAAAACTTAAATATCGGTACAGAGCAAAAGTTAGTACAGTTCAAAACTCTTAGAGGTGCAGCAGAGCAGATAGATATTGTTCGTCGTTGTATTGAAGTATTAAAAGCAAAAATTTCAGGACTTGATTGGGATATTGTTATTTCCGAAGATGCTTCTGAAAAGATTATCGCAGAAATTGGTGGAGAACATACTCGCGCTATGTCTAAAGCGCGTGAGCAATTCTCAGGTGAGATTTATCGCTTGCGTAAGTTTTGGGATAACCCTGACAAGTCAAATGGTTTAACTTTTATTGACTGGATGATGATGTCGCTAGAAGAAATCTTGGTGCTTGACGCATGGGCTATCTGGCCTCAGAAAACTGTAGGCGGTGACCTTTATGGTTTCCAAATACTAGATGGTTCAACTATTAAACCAATGCTTGATGATAGAGGTATGCGCCCAATGGCACCACAGGCTGCTTACCAGCAAATTCTTTATGGTTTTCCGCGTACTGAGTTCCAAGTTAATAATGATGACGTTACAGCAGATGGTGAATTTACTTCTGATGACTTGTCTTACTTTGTGCGTAATCGCAGAGCAAACTCAGTCTATGGTTCATCTCCAGTAGAGCGTTGCTTGCCACTTGCTGACCTTTACTTGCGTAGACAGCAATGGTTACGCGCTGAATACACAGATGGAGTAACACCAGAAATGATGTTAACTTCTGACGCTGACTTTGGTAATGACCCATTAGTAATGAAACAGTACGAAAACATCATTAACGACAACCTTGCAGGGCAAACAGAACAGCGTAAGCGCGCTCTTATTCTGCCATCCGGTCTAAAGCCTCAATTCTATGAAGGCTA
>Ga0214170_1000224_pt1 | contig 23856 bp, 30 predicted proteins | sample TroBogEpilimnion_2_FD_153008 | JGI IMG/M metagenome (GOLD analysis project Ga0214170, IMG submission 153008) | Freshwater microbial communities from Trout Bog Lake, WI - 27JUN2007 epilimnion | ecosystem: Environmental > Aquatic > Freshwater > Lake > Epilimnion/Euphotic zone | place: Trout Bog... | reverse complement strand
GCACCCCGTGTTTTGGGGCAGTCAATGGACACGAAATACTTTCAAGGTCACGTGCTGGTCGAACGGACGCAAACTTGCTTGACATGAGTGGCATTATCCTTGCCTGCAATCACCACAACTCAGAAATAGAAAATTACCCAATTAAAGCCCACGAATTAGGATTGACCAAACATTCTTGGGAGGCATAGTAATCTGGGGTTCATGAGCAACCCCTTTTTAACCGAAGAATTGTTACGTGGTCAAGGTATCTACGCACGTGTAGAGAAGTTAGGCCATTCAGCAGAGTGGCACGAGCAGACTGCTCAGATGAACCTAGCGGACGCAGATAAAAGCGATAAGCAAGCCTCGATTGAGGAAGAAAAGGCTCGGACTGCTACTAACCCAATCGCTCAAAAATTTCATGCAAGCAACGCTTCTAGTTTTAGAGAAAACTCAAAACAAAGCCGTGCCTTTGCTCAAGAAAATCTTGACAGGGCAAAAGAAATTCGCCAAAGCGGTGGGCGAAACGACGACGCACATCACCTATTGGAAAACTTTAAAACAGGCTTCAATAACGTAGTTCACGGAATACCAGAACCCAGATACCAAGCAACTGGTCGCTACACGCCAAGACAAGGTACCAAGCCACAAGCCACTGGCGGTAAGGTCGGTGCAAAGGAAGGTCACCCTTTCTACGGAAACCAACACTCTGACGGCGGACAATAAAACATGAAAATTGAAAACCCGGGTGCAACCCACATCATCACCACCAATGGTCAAATTAACTTGGGAGACATTGGCTTTGCTCGAACTAAGGGGACACTCGGACTTCTCATTCGAGTTGGCGAGTGGCTTAAGGGCGGTCGTGGAGAGGTCAATCACGCATTCACCATTGTCAAATTGGAGCCAGAAGTTCGTATTGTCGAGGCAACACTCAAGGGAGTGAAGAACCACACGCTTCAATCCCTGCTGGACAACGGCGCAGAACTTGTAATTGTTTCACCACCCGCCGAGGCTAATCCAGCAAAGATTGTCGAGTTCAATCTGAAGCAGGTCGGAGACCCCTACGGAATTATCTCGGACGTATGCATTGGAGTTGACTTGCTGACTTGGGATAGTTGGCCTTCCGTGCGCAGGAATTGGACTTGGATTTGTTCAGCACTGGCTGGCGAAAGTTTGCGATACGCTGGCTGGCTCAAAAAGTGGGGCGACATTTACTGCGTAACACCACAGGCTTTGTACAACGCAATTGCCCCAACTCACGTTGCTCTTTTCAAGGCAAAACAAAAGTAATGGCTAACAAGAAGCCTTCCGCTAACACAAGCCACGCAATCACCATTGAGACGTACAAGTCCGCAATGATGAACACTTCCCTTTATCAACCACTTTGCAATTGTGGCTGGGAGACCCCTCGTTGGTTTAGCGAGGAAAAGGCTAAGGGCGCTGGCGCCGAACATCTAAAAGTCGCCAAGTAGCCTAAAAATGGCAGTAGTGGGGTTCCTAAAATCCCTAGTAATCTTGTTCTATGACCGTTATTGCTGGCTACAGAGACAAGAAAAACTTATGGATTGGTGGAGATAGCGGAGCCTTTGACGGGGATAGTGTCATGCTAATTTCCGAGCCAAAAGTTTGGCGAGCGGAGGACAGCCTTATTGGTTTCGCTGGGGGATTTCGCTTAGCCGAAATTGCCGAAGAAAGTAATCTTGGCGACCCTTACGCATTGCGTGACCACATTCTGACTGCGTACAAGTCAACCGACGAAGCGATTAGCGACAACGACACTGGGTTTCTTGTTGTACACAAGGACGGAATTTTTGTCATCACCTCAGACTTTGCCGTTGTTAAGTCTCGTGAAAATTATGGGGCAGAAGGAGCGGGCGCCTTGTCCGCAATGTCTGCACTATTTGCTCTTGAAGGCGTAACTATGACGGGTAAGGAACGTATCACCACTGCGCTCAAGGCAACGGCACACTTGACAACCTCGGCACGAGCGCCATTTAAGATTTTGTCTATCTGATAACAATGGACAACTCGTACAAACTTTTTTACGAGGTTCGTCCAGACTTCACACTCAATAAAGAGCGTTCAGCACACCACATGGTTCGAGCCAAGATAACCAAAGAGTGGCGTAGCGCATTTTGCGAATTAGCAAAAGAAGCCATGCTTCCCGCAATGGGAGCGATTGAAGTTACAGTTCAACCGTATGTTTTAAATGCCCGTTACCGTCAAGATGTAGGCGCATGTTTCCCCCATGCGAAAGCGGCCGTGGACGGACTGGTTGACGCAGGCGTTTTGATTGACGACCACGCAGGGATTGTTTTGAGGCTCACGTTCTTGGCTCCAATTTACGGCAAGGACGGATTGGAACTCATCATTACCGAGGTTGCTTCACCTCAGTAAATAAAAGCAAATTCCAAAACAAGGGTAAAATTGTGGGACGACGACGATACCGATTGGAAGCAAACTCCTTGTAAATAACTAAACCCTGCGTACCCCACCCGACTTTGGAAACCCCACTATACTGATACCCACAAGGAGAACAAAATGCCTAAAGAACCTATGACCCCACTTGACCCCCGCAAAGAATTGGAAAGCAACTTCTCACCAGAGGTCGCCTCGTTGCTTCAGCACATCAAGGACATTTGTACCCAAATGCGCAAGCACGAGCAAGAAGTGATTGACCTCGGACGTGAGCGTCGCCAGACCGTTACCCGCCTGCGTAACCACGGAGTAACTTGGCGCAAGATTGCGGAATGGGCTGGAACTACCGACCAAGCCCTGTACAAACACCACAACCGAGACAAATAACTTGATTGCACCACTAAACGGTGCTACCATAGTTACATCATGTCAACTGACCCAGTACTTGTACAAGCCGTATTAGCACTTGCTAGACAAGACGACGGCGCCCTGACCAGAGACGCAGTTGGCTACAACGGCTCGGACACCAAGTTTGGAAACCGCCTAGCCAAAACCCCACCAGAAGGTTGGAGCGTTGAAGTTCAGCGTGAGGCTTGGGAAATGCTCGCCAAGTACAAGAGACAACTCGCTGGCATGGGCATTGATTACGACGCAATCGTTGAACCAAAAGCAGGCAAGGGTCTGCGTGGCGTTCGCACGGTTGACGTGCGCAATGGCAAGGTACTCGTATTTCTTCCTTACGGCGATAGTGCTTATCCCAAATCAGCATTGAGTGCAGTTTGGAATAGTGAGGAAAAGGCTTGGTACGTACCAGCATTGAAGCACGGCTCAGTTATTGGCTGGGCAGAGCGCAATGATGTTCCAGTCACCGACAGGGCACGTGCAGTATTGGAACAGGCGCCAAAGTTAGCAGGCCCGCAATGGCTGGGAACAGCAGTCCTAGAGCGTGGCAAGGGCATTGTCCTCAAGTTCGATTACAACCCCGTCTTGCTCGACGCAGTTCGTACCATTCAAGGACGACGCTGGGACGCAGATGACAAGTCTTGGATTATCCCAGTCGAGAGCATAAGCCTTTTGCGCAAGGTCGCAGAACAGCACAAGATTTTTATGACCGAGGACGTTAAGAGCCTCCCCGATAAAGAGATTGACACCAGCCCGAAAATCATGGTTCAGGGCAAGTCGTTTGCAATTTCGTTTAATTACGACGCCGACATGATTAGCCAAGTTCGCCAAATGCCGGGGTCGGTCTGGTCACCTCCACACCGTATGTGGCTCGTTCCGATTGAAAGTGCCGACGAGGTTCTCAAGTTCAAGGACGAACACCACGCTCGTGTGTCTGACGACGCATTGGAACTTATGGGCGAAGCCGAGGACGTACAGGCAATCATTGAAGCCTCCCAAGCCCACGACGCCGACATCACCATTAAGGGTTTTGGAAACGAAACGTTCAAGTTGTTCCCCTTCCAGCGGGCGGGCGTTGCCTACGCCATGCGAGCCATGGGATTTGAGTACCAAGACGGCGATTGGGTTCGCACTTTGACTTCAGCAAAGCCAGACGAGAACGGAATGGTCTCATTGCTACCTAGCAAGGGTGGCGTATTGATTGGCGACGAAATGGGCCTAGGTAAGTCGCCCATGGGTCTTGCAACCCTTCAGGCTTCGCAGTCATTCCCAGCGGTCATTGTTGTTCCAGCCAGCCTCAAACTTAACTGGCAACGTGAAGCCAACCGCTGGATACCAGACGCAGTTGTCAAGATAATCAGCGGTACGTCAGGTAACTTGCCCGACGCAGACATTTGGATTATCAACTACGACATCTTGTCTCACTGGGTGGAGAAGTTCCCACCGCTTAAGGGCATTGTCTTGGACGAGAGCCACTACATCAAGAATGGTTCAGCACTGCGCTCCAAGGCTTGCATTCGACTGAGCGACAAGGTTATGGACGGCGGAGTTCGTGTCTGCTTGTCGGGAACACCAATCGTCAACACGCCTACCGAAATCATCACGCAACTCCGTGTCATCAACCGACTTGAGGAGTTTGGTGGCGCCACCGCATTCCGTAACACTTACGGACACGCTTCAGCAAAGAGCCTCGCCTCGCTTAACCGCAAACTTCGTTCGTCCTGCTACGTCCGTCGTCGCAAGGCTGAGGTTCTGACCGAGTTGCCACCCAAGGTTTGGAACTCAATCGTTGTTGAGGGCGACCCAACAATCATGAAGGAATACAAGAAGGCGGAGGCGGACATTATCCGCTACCTATCTGAGCAGGCCCTCCAATTGGCACGTGAAAGCGGAGCCTCAGACAAGGAAGCCCAGAACGAAGCATGGCGCAAGGCTCTCCGTGCAAGGTCGGCAGAACACTTGGTATCAATCACCACGTTGAAGCAGATTTCGGCACGAGCCAAGATGAAGGCTACTGAGGAGTGGATTGCCAATTTCCTAGAGACCGACAAGAAACTCATTGTCTTTGGTTGGCACCGAGACGTAGTGGACATGGTTGCCGATAAGTTCAGCAACGGCGTCAAAATCCAAGGCGGACTAACTGGCGAGCGTCGTCAAGAAGCCGTGGACAAATTCCAAAACGAGGATAGCCAAAAGGTGATTGCCTGCAACATCAAGGCCGCTGGCGTTGGTCTGACATTGACCGCCTCGTCTGACGTTCTCTTTATCGAGCAGGGCTGGACACCAAGCGACATGGAGCAGGCGGTTGACCGTGCCCACCGTATTGGTCAGAAGGACAGCGTTACTGGCTGGCTCATGCTCACCGCAAACACCATTGACGAGGACATTGCCTCGTTGATTGACCACAAGCGTTCAATCGTTAACCGAGCCATTGACGGAACAGACAATGACGACGAAGAAGCGGGAACCATTATGGGAGACCTGTTAGTCGCTCTTGCTGAGCGTGGAATGGCTAATCAGTAGAGCCAGAAAGCCCAATTGCGCACTGACAATTTGGGTGCAGTGGCGGAGTATCGTCGCCTACTGGGTGTGTTCCTTCGAGAGCCAAGCAATCAGCACAGGCGCCGTCATAAGTAATCCATTCAAAAGTTGTTTCGCCACTGGCAATAAGTTGGTCTAACACACCTGTGTTATACGCACGGTTGGCTTCGGTCAGGGTAATCATGTTGGCACGTTGGTCGTTATTCAGCACGTCGCCAACTGTCGAGTTAATGTCGCTGGCGCTTTGACCGTCCGTGACGCCAGAAGTAATTACGGCACCGACGGTACTGGCGGTTGTATTCGTAATGTTGTCTGCCATTGTTGGGGCATTATCCAATAAGGCATTTCCGTTGTCACCTTGAATTGGGTCGTCACCAGTTAACTTGGCTCCGTCCATGGCGCCGAGACTGCGAGCCATTGTGTAGAGACCAATCAAGGCAGGAAGCAAAAGCCCGGGCTTGGGGTCAAGGTTGTCAACAATGTCGCCCGTATCACCACTGTCTACCGCTTCGGTCACGACATCTGGGTAGTTTGGAACACTGTTGGCGATAGCGTCTTGAACCGCCTGTTGGTGGGCGCTCACAACTTTCTTGTTTGCCTTGGCATTTGGAAGTTTGGAAGCGGAAGTCGCCCGTGCTTTGGTTAACGGGTAGAGCAGTTCAGCGGTACTAAATCCTGAGCGCACAATTATCCAATCGGCTTGTTGGTCAGGGTGAGTGCGTAGGCTCCAGCCTTAATAGCCTGAGCCTTTAAATTGGAAGCGCCGTCAGTATCACCAGAGGCGAGGGCGGTTGAAGCCTTTTTCCAAAGTTCGCCAGCCTGCGAAAAAGCCGTGGCAAGACGTGCGTAATGTTGAACGGTAAGACTTCCACCCTCAAAGCGTTCGCTTAAGAGTGCTTCAGTAGAAAAATCAGGCTGAGGCACTGTCATCAGCACCCGCTGAGCCAGCACTGGTAGTGGCGTCTACAGCCGTCTGAGTGGCGTCTATGGCTTGCTGAGATGAACCACGGGCGTTTAGACTGTCGTTGTCTGAATTGTCCTCAGAAGCCTGCTCGTGGGCTACAGAAGCCTGATTGTGAAGAATTGCTAGACCCGACATTCCCATTCCCTTGAAGTGAGAAGCAATCGCACGGTGCTCCTCAGCCAAACGCTTGTGAGCGTCCTGACGTGCAACCATGTCGTGCTTGCCAAGGATTGCGTGGGCTTCACCAGCCATAAGCGCAACCTTTTGACCTGCGGGGGTGTGGCGAACCAGCCCCTTGGTTAGTGGGTACAACAGTTCTGTGGTTGAAAATGGATTTGACATTGTTTTACCAATTCTTTCTTTAAGAAACTCTACCTGAGTTTATTTGACCAGTGCTTTTAATTCGTTTTTTAATGCGGGGGCGCCTTCACCACGGAAAGTTCCCATGTTGGAAAGCAAGTAGTTGACAACGCTCTTGGCACTGTCAAACATGTAGTTGTCTTTGATGTCGTGGAGTTGCTTTAGTGCGTCTAGGTATGGTTTGGCACCGAAGTACACGCCCTTCTTGCTGTTTGCGCTCCAGACCTTTTCAACGTCACGAGCAATCTCGCTTAATGGACGGTGACCAGAAGGGGTGAGATTTCCACCACCGCCCTGTCCAGCCTCGTACTGATTTCCGTGAAAGGCGTGACCTGCAACATCACCTTTTGTGATTGGATAAAGAAGTTCGTTAATCTCAAAACCCGACGACATGACTAAGCCCCTGTGTCGAATGCGGTGTAGTTGTAAGCCATGCGTGACATAACAAATGCACGGTGAGCCTTGTTCCAATTCTTGTTCTCGGTGTCCCAAACAGCAGTACGGCTGTTGCGGTCAGAGTTAGAACTGGCATTGCGCCACTTAGCGTTGTATTCAGCAAGGTCTTGGCTAGGCAACATCATGCGGGCTACGTTGCAGGCGTCAGTGTGAGCGCCCATAGCGTCACCGTGGGCACTAATAGCCTGAATGTTGGCAACTGGGTCAGAAGCCTTCATGTCACGAGCGAGTTGTTCGTGAGCGTCAGCAAGGGCTTGGTGTTGCATTGCGAGGTCGGCGTAATCTGCCTCCTCTAGTGGCTTGGCTTCACCAAGTGCAACTGCCTCGTGCTTGTCAATGATTGCGCCCGCTTGACGGAATAGGTCAGCGGAACGAGTAGCGAAGTCACTGTTGACGGTCATGTTCGCAGGGATAAGCGCAGGCTGGTAGGCGTAGTCGCCTGAACCCTTGAGGAGTTCTAAAACTTCAAATCGGTTGTTCTTGCTCATGTCGTTAATCCTTACGCTGGTAGGGTCTTGCTTCGAAATTCCGCAGGCAATGCTCGCTCGGCTTTCATTGCGACTTCACCTTGGTTGGCCGCTTGATTTGTTGCGTCCTCGGCGTCGCTTTCTTTCTGAGCCTGCTCATCTTCGTCATTAGAAATTCTTGAAGCACTCTTGTTTGCCAAGGCCGCTTTCTCGTGGTAGTCCTGTGCAGTTTCGTTTTCCATGTACGCTTTTCCAAGGATTTCGTCTGCTTCTTCCTCAGATTTCCCAGAAGCCTTTAAAGCCTCGTATTGCTTGTCAAGTTCGGCAAGACGCTGACCATAAGCCTGAGCCAATGCGGTGTGACCGCTTGCAATCGCCTTGTGGTCAATTCCGCCTTCGTCATCACCTTGGTGCATGTACGACAGTCTGTTTCCAGCCTTGCGCATTTCATCAACTTTGACGGCGCCACCTTCACCTTGAGCGAACTGGTTGCCACGAAATGGGTGGCCTGCGAAGTCGCCCTTAGTTATAGGGTACAGAAGTTCATTTGTCGAAAAGCCTGAAGTCATGATGTCGTTCCCTTTCGGTGCGTTCTGGCAATAATCCTAGACCAGACTTTGGAAAATCTTGGTTGATTGACCATACCTCAGCAACGTTGGTTGCTATTTCAAGGCAGAATAAACTTTGTCCGCTTCAGCAGACATAGCAGAAGCGTTACGGGAAGCAACTTCGTTATTTCCGTAGTTGGCAGAAGCCTTGGGTTTCCAGCCACCTTCAACTTTGGAAGTCGAGTAAGCGTTCTGGTCGGCGCTGTTCCCAGCCGTAAAATGGGCTTGGGAAGCCTGAGTATCTACCAAGGCTGAGTGGTCGTAGGCACGTGACTGCTCGTTATCAGCACCACCGTTTTGGGCACGGATTTGCGAAGCCTTGAGGCGAGAGGCGTCAGAGCGGACACGGTGTTCGTTAGCCAGCGTCCAGTGCAGTCCAGCAATACCTGTCAGATTTGGGTGCTTGTCGGGAGCGTCAGTTTTGTAGTGCGCCAAGATTGCTTCAGCATGAGGAGCGATAACGTCGGTGGCGTCGTCTACGACTGCCTTGCTGAACGGAACCACTTGGGTCGCAAAAGGTTTGTTGCCACGGAGAGACAACTCTGTCGTTGCCAATTTATCACCACGCTGTGACATTTGCATTAATACGCCGTCGTCATAATCACGATACGGGCGGTCAACAGCCTTGGCTAAGTTTGCTCGCTGGGTTACTTGAAGGGCGTGGTTCGTAAAGTTCGACGCACGGGACGACATCTGTTGCGCACGGTCACTCATCAGCGAATTGGAAGCAACCGAGTTGCCCGTGATTGGAAGAATTGCCTTGATTTCCTGAGCGGCCTCTAAGTGGGCGTCGCTTGCTTGGAGGTGGGCTTGCTTTGCTTCACCACTTGACTGACGGGCAAGTTTCTTGTGAGCGTTAGCGATTGCTATGTGACGGGCAACGGTATTGGGCAGACTATTTTCGAGAGATGTGCGCAAAGCGTTTGCTTGACCAGACAGCGCAGAGGCTTGTTGTTCTACGTCGGTGTGGCGGTCTTTGACAACGGCGTAAATACCCTGCCCATTCAGCAGGTCGTCGTTGGAAAAGGGCGTAGTCATACTCCAAGGCTACCAACGGTTTAGCGTTTTCTCCGTTGTAGAGTATTGGAATGAACATCAACGTCAAGGCAGAACTCATACCGATTGACAGCATTCACGCTCACCCAATGAACCCAAGACTGGGCGACGTTGCGTCTATTGCGGAGAGCCTTGAAGTCAACGGGCAGTATTCACCAGTCGTAGTTTGGGGAGACACAATCATTGCGGGCACCCACACTTGGAAGGCCGCTAAGTCTCTAGGTTGGAAAGAAATTGCCGTCACCAAGTTCGAGGGAACAGAAGACGACGCACTACGTGTTCTCATCACCGACAACCGCACCTCAGACATCTCCAGTTACGCCAACGACCTTTTGCTCGACCTGCTCCGCACTTTGCCAAGTCTTGAGGGAACGGGATACGACACGACCTTCCTAGACGAACTTGACGGAGTATTCAGCGAAAGTTCAGGCGGGGTAGCCAAGCCACTGGTTGACGAGCCAGAGGAAGAGCCGACACGCAACCCACTTATCAAGTTTGGAAACGTCTTTGTTGGAGAACTTGACCCAACGCTTTACGACATCTGGCTATCAGCACTCAAAGATGAGGTGGGCGATAAGGCTCCAAAGGTTAAGAAGGAAATCCGCACTCGCCTAGACCTTCCAGATGAGCCAAAGAAAAAGCCCGTGAAGGACAAGTCTGCTGGCGGTGCCACGGAAATCCGCATGACAATGACCGACACCACCCGTATGCCAATCAAGGAGTTAAAGCGGTTCCCTTCCAATCCTCGTGAGGGAGACATTGGGGCAATCAGCGAAAGCCTGCGGGTCTTGGGTCAGTACCGACCCGTCATTGTCAACAAGCGCAACAACCAAATCCTCAAGGGCAATCACACGGTAGCGGCCGCTTCAGCACTGGGCTGGACGGAAATCGCCGTAGCGTTTGTAGACGTAGATGACGAACAAGCCACACGAATTGTTTTGGCGGACAACCGCACTGCGGACAAAGCGACTTACGACAACGACCTCTTGGTATCAGCAGTTGCCTCACTTAAAACTTTGGAAGGTTCGGGCTTCGACAGCGAGGACTTGGCGGACATTGCCAAGGGTAAGGAAAGCACCCCAAACTCCGTCAAGGTCAAGTTCCAAATTGGCGATACCAAGTTCAGTATCACGGAGGACATTTTCTCGACGTGGCTTGATGAGGTGAGTTTGCCTAATGACGCCCTGTATCGTTTGGGAATTCCGCTATCAGCATTGCTCCGAGAAGGCAATTAAAAACCTCGTAATCACTTGACAAGCACTGCTCAACCCTGATACGGTGTTGGGCAATGAACGAACCCAAATACCCAAGCGAGGCATTACTTGCTTCCATTCAGCACGAAGGCGAAAAACTCGGCTACCTAGTTGCGCAAGTCGAGCAACTCTTTGCCCAGCGTGTTAAGTACGAGCGCCACGTCGCCACTGTTGCCCACGCCAAAAAAGCGGGCGCAATCACCTTGGCATTTATCAAGGGCGATTTGCCAGAGGAGCAGGCAAGCGAGCAGAGCGCAGTTCTCTCCGTTAGCACTTCAGACATCTACGACGAAATCAAAGCCGTCTACCAATCAAACCTCAATCGCCTCAATCAAATGGTTGTTGACGCAATCAATGCAGGCAAACAGCAGGCGTCTGAGTTAGACCAGACCCTCGACCAAATTCTCAAAGAAGGAGAGAGCAATGCGTAAAAAGACACGCAATAAATTAAACCAATTGGTTCAGCACATGGACAACATCAGTGACGTATCCAACAAAAATTTTGTAATGTTGGACGAGCAGGTCAACACCATTGTCAAGATGATTGTTGACGTTGTAGACGAACTCGACGTGGTAGGCGAGCGCCTGACCCAGTTGGAGGAAATCACAAACACCACTCCCAAGAAGACCCGCTTGCTCATTGAACTTGACGAAGAGGAGTTGCGTGACTTGGAGATTGCCAGCGACCTTCACGACATGAGCGTTGAGGACTTCATTGCGACAGTCGTTGATGAGGCAGTTGCTTCAGTCATTGAAGCGGACAACGTGAGCGAGTGGAGCCACAACTACGAAGTCTCTCAGACAAACCACCCCTCCGCTACTAGCAAGGAAGTACTGACCCACTGGTTGCAAGACCAAGCAGAAGCCAATTGGAAAATGCGACGTAACGGTGAAGCCAACTCTTACGAGGCAGTAATCAAATTTCTCAACGGCGACAAGTAGTGCGTAACTGGATTAAAAATCGCCGTATCCGAAAGTGGAACGAAATCGTTGACATTATCGAGGAGCGCACGATTATCAGCATGAGGCACCAACTGGCGACAGTTACCAGCGCAATGCAGATAAACGACGCCTTCGAAAGCCTACGGAAATAAAGGGTTCACCAATGAAGGAGTTTTGGAAATTGCTCAAAAAGCGCCATGAACGGCGAGCCTTTCTCCATGACGCCGTAAACACCTGCCTATACTGTAAGCGACCAAAGTTGGCGCACGGAGACGGTTGGCAAGGTGCGTGTGGACGGTTCAAGCCAATCATAACGAAAGGGGTTGCAAATGGGCGTCATTGACAGGACAATTGAAATGATGAAAATGCGTAAGTGCGACCACTCTCCGCAGGTTTACGGCAAAACACCATTTCTTTACGCCGACAATAAGTACAAGTGTCGTCACTGTGGCACCATGTACCCAGCAAACGACAACTGATGTCCTGCTCAAATTGCGGAGACCCGCTTCGCCAAAACGGTGCGCTCGATTGGCGACACGATTGGTCTGAAGTACGTCCAGAGTTTTGGGCGCAACTTTCTGACGAACAAAAAGAAGGTGCGCTGACCCTTCACTGCTTAGTTGACAGTTGGAAAAAACACCAGCAAGAGTTTCCAAACCCCAACGCTGGATTTAACGCCGAACTAGCGGAGTAGCCGTGGGCGAAACAAGGTCGGGTGGCATTCGCCTAAAGGACAAATACACGGTCAGGTCAATTGACCCACGCCTTGCACAGCGGGTCATCATAGAGCGCCACTACCTTCACCGCAAGGCTCCATGCTCGTTTGCCTTTGGGCTATTTGACGAAAACGACACCTTGGTTGGCGTTGTCATCTACGGAGTCCCAGCCTCAAGCACATTGCTCCGAGGCATTTGCGGAGACGAGCATAAGCAAAACGTTTACGAGTTGACCAGATTGTGGGTAGCGGACGACGCACCACCCAATGGCGAGAGTTACTTAATTGGAAACTCAATCACCAAACTAGACCGAGAGATAGTTGTGTCGTTTGCGGATAGTTCGCAGGAACACATTGGGTACGTTTATCAAGCGACAAATTTTTTGTACACGGGATTGTCCTCCAAATTTAAAGACCCCAAAGTTCGTGGATTGGAACATCAGCACCACGCAACTTGGGGCAACGGACTTACCTACGAACAACTCAAGGAAAAGTTTGGCGAGGACAGGGTTTACTTTGTAGAGCGACCACGCAAACACAGGTACGTTTACTTCAATGCTTCACCACGTCGAAAGAAGCAGTTGTTGCAAGCCCTGCGCTACAAAGTACTGCCATACCCAAAGGGTTCAGCACCCGTGCCCAACACTTCCAATTCTCAAACGTACAAGTCGTCAACTGATGAGTACGACCAGCCAAAATTATTTGCCATTTGACCCAACTTCGCCTTGCGCACTGTAGTACCTTATAGGCATGACGGCACATCAAGTAATAATTGGGCTGGCGGGTTTTGCTCGCTCTGGCAAAGATGAATTAGCAAAGCAGTTGGTGGCTAATGAGGGCTTCAAGCGAGTGGCATTTGCAGACGCAATGCGCAACATCTTGTACGCACTCAATCCAATCATTGATACCAAGACCGTAAACATGGCGCCAGTTATTAACAGTGCCCACGTTGAAATTAGGGTGCAAGAAATCGTTGATGAGATTGGCTGGGAGAGAGCGAAGGTCGAGTACCCAGAAATCCGTCAGTTGCTTCAGCGACTTGGAACCGACGGCGCACGAGCGCACTTGTCGGACGACATTTGGGTGCGCACAGTTTTGGAAAACAACGCAGAAACACCACGGTTAGTTATTCCAGACGTTCGCTTCCCCAATGAGGCGGAGGAAATCCAAAAGCGGGGCGGGGTAATCATTCGCATTATCCGAGAGGGCTACGGAGCGGTCAACGGGCACATCAGCGAGACCGCCTACGCCGACCAAGACATAATCCTTCACAACGACGGAACACCAGACGACCTTTACAAGAACTACGTAGAAGCAATCAAGGAATGGAGCGGAAACAACTAATGACACCTGCCGAGTTTCAAGAAATACGTGACCGCCACACAAAGAAAGTCAATCAAACCAAAACTGGCTACTGCGTATTTTGCTACGACGACTTTCCTTGCGACGCAATTAAATTGCTGGAAGTCATAGAAAATTAGCAATAAACACTTGACTTGGGGTCAAAATAGGAGTAGGGTTTAGTCACTCAAATTGAAGGGAGTGGGTCATGAAGCACATGGCGTCAGAAATTAGCCGATTGCAGATTGGCATTGTTGTTTTGTCAGCGTGGGCTTTTTTGTTGACGGTTATCCAAATCTGGGGTAGGCGTCAGTGAACAAGGCGGAGCGGGAGGCGTACCGAAGGAAGCACAGCGAGTACGGATACTCAGGCTCGTGTATGTCATGTCACGGAACCTTCCCTTGCGACGCTAGAAAGTTGCTGGACGCACTTGAGCAGGCAATGAACAAAACAGATTTTGCGTGGCGAGTAACTCAGGAGCAAGCATGAAACCCTTAATCACCATTTTGGTTATCTGGGTGCTGGCTGGCATGGCACTAAAGAGGAACCAATGAAAAAAGGAATTTATTTACAGACCGCTCCGAGCCACTATCGCTGGGACAAGAAACACCACCCACGACGTTGCGTACTTTGCTGGGCGGAGCGTATTGGGTTTAAATTAGGCATTTTGAAATACGAGAAAGCATGACCAGCCAATCCGCATTTAAGGACTTTGACGAATACGTTAAGGAAAACAACATTCAGCCCGACGATTTAGGAGAGGCTTTTGCAAAGTTTCTCAACAAGGTTTTTGGCTGGAAAGGAAAGTTTGAGGAGGTGAGAAATGACAATTGATTTAATCGAGCAGGAGGAGCAGTCTGAAACGACTTGCCACCACCAATACTGGAACCTAATCAGACTGACCTGTTGCATGAAGTGTGGGGCAACGCAATGACCCACGCCGAGCGCAAAGCAATGCGGGACAAGCACCACCTCTACTATGAGGAGGATTTAGTTGAGTGCGTGGCTTGCTCAACGCCCGAAGACAGCGTTGAGTACCCCTGTGACGTAATCAAGGTACTGGACTACCTCGACGTTGTTGAGCCAATGCCCAATACACTCACCACTATCGCTGGCACGGTAACGCCACAAGAAATTAATTGGAGTGCTGGGAAATGAGCAGGTTTAGCAGACGAGTTTTGGATAGGGCTTGGGATTTAAGGAACCAAATCCTTGAAGCGGTAGCACGGCAAGACATAGCAACAGCACGTCGCTTGTTTGACGAGTTATTTCGAGAGTTTGAGGGAAATTAGCAATGAAATTATTTTCAAACTTAGGTTGTTTAGCCTTTGTGCTACTGGGCGTGTATCTCCTTGCCTTCGCCGTATACGGCATTTACTTGGGCGTTAGTTGGTTCTTTTAATGCGTAAGTACTTCACCAAACGAGCATTAATGCGCCGATACGGGTGCGTGGAGGAAGTGGTCGCCCAATTTGCGTATACGGAGTTGGCTAGATTGGAAAAAGGCATTGCCTACGCAGTTACGACCCGCCGAGAAGCAATTGCCGAGGGTCGCTCATTTTTATACACACAAAGCCTTGCAAATGGTCACCTGATGTTGCAAGATAGACGTAAGAAACTACTGAAGCAAATGAGGAGAATAGGGCTATGAGCGATAGCGTAGAAAACGTTGACTTAATGGTGACCCTTTGGTCTATTGATGAAACGTTAAGCAGAATGGGCGAGAGCATTGACCGTATCAATCAGCAGTTGAACGGCAGGCTAGTTGGCTACGCCATGAACCTAACTCCACTGTGTTTGAATTGCGTGGAGCGGTTTGACCTCACCAACCCCGACGAGCGTTCGGACGAGGACGAGTTTGAGCCAATCTACGAGCGTCACCTCAAGTTTCAAACTTTGCACTGCGGAGTGCCAACTTGCCAAATTTTATTAAATGGCTTAGTAAAGGAAAATAACTAATGGGATACCTACACGCAGTTGAATTATCGAACATGGTCGAGGAGGGAAGCGTGAACTTGGAGACCGCAATCCGCATTCACCTCACGTCAAATTGCTACCCACCCATGCCAGAGCAGTTCGTTCCAATCTGTATTGAGGCAATCAACGCCTGCAACGACGGAGAGTACGACAAGGTTATTGAACTGCCTGAAGACATGATTTTCCGTGGTGGGAAACCGACAGCGGGCAACATTGCCGATAGTTTGCATTTAGAGGCGTGGCTTCATGCCGACAACGAAGCCTTTTAGCCAAGAACTCTACGACGAGGACGACAACGCTAAGCAAGTTTTAATTGACTACCTAAACCGAAAAGGTGGCTTTGAAAACGCAAGGGTAAACCCAGACCAGTACGGAATTGACGTGCTGGCTGAGCGTGACAGCGTGACGCACGGATTTGAAGTAGAAGTTAAACACAACTGGACTGGAAGCAAATTTCCATTTAGCACAATACATTTTGCAGACCGCAAGCGTAAGTTTGCCGTACCCAATGCGCACTTTGTCATGTTCAATGACGATAGGTCATGCGCACTTACGGTTATGGCGGAAATTTTTGCTTTGGCTCCAGTCGTTACCAAAAAAACCGTGTACACAGAATTGGAAAACTTTACCGAGTTGCGCCTAGACCAAGTAGTATTTTTCAAACCATGAGCGCCGAATTACGATTAGCAATTAGCCAAGTGGTCAAAGAGACCGAGGGCGAACTATTTGACGGATTGCGGACGCCACGAACCAAACGGGCGCAACAGAACGGCAGACAGTTCAGCAAAAGCAATCCACCGCCACACGGTCACTATTTGCGGTATTACGCATACGGTTGTAGGTGCGATAAGTGCAGTGTTTCGGCAACCGAATACGCACGGAACAAGCGCAGGGAGCGGTATTCCAATTTAGACCCCGATACAATTCAGCATGGAACCCCAAACGCTTACAAAAACCTTGGGTGCCGTTGCAAGAAATGCAGGGTGGCAATGTATGAGTATCAGCAGAAATTTGGGAAACCCAAGCGCACAACGGAGCAAAGAGAACGCTGGAACGCCAATCGTAGAGCCAAAAGATTGGCTTTAAAAACGGGCGCTGTCACAGGGGTGTTGTAGTCTATAGGGGTACGTTAAACCCCGAAGGAGCAACCCGTGTCTAACATTATCGCCACCGACGCAGAAATCCTGAACTGGGTTTTGGTCGCCAAGGGCGAGCATGGCGGGCACCCATTCCGAGGCAATCAGCACGAGGCTGGCGTAAGCGGTGCAGAAACCGCCGACGAAAATCAGGGTCGCTACCCAGCGGGCATGGACACCACAGGCAAGATTACAGACCGTAGCCAAATGGTTGCCATTGACAAGGAAATCTACCAAAAGTACGTTGCGTTTTCTAGGGCAAAAGATGACGCTTTCAACGCCCAAAAGCAACTTCAACTTAGGTTCATACCAAAAGGTTCAATTGTTGGGGGAACCAACCACAACGATTTAGCGAGAACTTTCATGCTAAACGGCGAACAGCAGAGCGCAGACCCAGAAAACTTGCGTGAGTTATTTAACAAGGGTCTCTTGCAGACAAACCTGAGATACGCAGGAAGCCCGCAACAAGCATTTGAAAATTACGACAAAAAAACGGCAGATTTTCAAACAGCAAAAACTGAATACAACCAAGCAAGTTCTCAATACCAAGGGTGGAACCGTTTTTATGCAGTCCCCGGAGGTCACATTCACGAGGACATGAACTGCCACTCGTGCAACAACGGTGCAACGCCAACAAAGTTTGTTTGGCTCCCAGAACTTAGTGGTCAATCAGCAGACGAGGCGGTAGCCCAGCACGGCGCAACTCTTTGCTCCCACTGTTTCCCCGACGCACCAGTCGAGCAAACTAACGCCACCCTCCCTTCAAATTTTAACGGAGTTCGCAATGTTGTCGTGACCGAAGCAAATGGTCACCAGTTGGAACAAGGCGCAGACTTGAAGGGCGTAGACCTTTCCAACCAAGAAATGACTAACGCCAAAATACAAAAGTCCGACTTCACCGACGCAAAACTTAGTGGTGCTAACCTCACGGGCGCAAAGGTGACTGGCGCCAAGTTTGTGAACGCTGACTTAAGCAACGCAAACCTAGACACCGTTTACGGAACAAAGGCGAAGTTCACTGACGCAAACCTTTCAAACGCAAACCTTTCCAACGCTACGCTTGATAACTCAGTTTTTAAGAACACCAACTTGACTGGCGTCATTGCAAAAGACGCCTCGTTTTTCGGCGTCACGTTCACCAACTGCAACCTTTCCAATGCGAACCTCTCAGGAGAAGGACGTTCGCTTTTTGGCGCTAGTTTCAAAAACTCAAACTTATCTGGGGCGGATTTGTCTGGCGCCAACGTTGAAGCGAACAAAGTTTCAAACACTGACTTCACTGGCGCAAACATTACTGGTGCCGATTTCAAGGGCTATTCAAGTGGCGAGCCATTTGTGGGTTGCACTGGTCTAGACCAAGTAATCGGAGAACCAGCACGGCTGTCATACGACAACACCAAGTTTGCCCTGCCTGACGGCTGGAACTGGGCAGAGGGCAAGGGAATTTACAAGGTTGGCGCATAATGCCAATAGACGACGAGATTGTCAATTGGATTTTGCTCGCCAAGGGTGATGTCGCAGGTCACGACTTTCACGGAAACCAATGGGTCGCAGGAATTCACGGTGACGGGAACAAGTGGCTTCAAGAAAGGCTTACGGGCTTTGCTTGGAACACCAACGTCAATGGCAATTCGCAGGGCGTTACCCCCAAGCAGGCAGAAGCGTTGCGTCGGTACTATCAAAACCAAAAAGACATCAATAGCGGAAAAGACACGCCCACCGCTCGCCTAATCACTAATGCGATTGAGAAAAATACTGCTTCTAAGGCAATCACCACCTTCCGAGGCGTTTCGTGGCAAGACGGGCAAGAGTTACGCAATAGCGTTGGCAATCGTAACTTTTCAAAACTGGGCTTCTTGTCTTCATCAATCTCACCGAATGTTGCTAAGCGGTTTTCTGACGCAGACATTCTAATGAAAATCACCATTCCAGAAGGCTCGCACTGCGTCGGTATTCTTGGCAATGAAAGCGAAGTAATCCTCCCTGAGAATGCAAAATTCAGCGTGGACGCCATTTCCGAAGTTGAGTTGGCAGACGGAACTAAGTTCCCCGTTGCGGAATGCACCTACCAAGTGTATTGGAAAAAAGGCGAAGGGATTGTTAAGTCGCAGGTTCAAAAGGGAGACGTTGCAGGTCATGAGTTTCATGGCAATCAATGGGTAGAAGGAATACCCAGCGGTTGCACGTGGTTAGCCCCCGAAGGTTTATCTTTCATTGGGAGCAAAGACTTAAACAACAATAAGCAATTAATTTATGAAACACCAAAGGGGAACAGGGTTTACATTCCTTGGAGTTCCTCGCTGGACAACAACCCAAGTGCGTGGAAGCCGTCTGACGAAAGAATTGGATACTTAACCAAGTCGCTAGATACGCTCAACCAAAGCGGTGGTCTCTCAATCCACTGCCTCGAACCAGATGAGAGTTTGGGAAAGGGGTCGGACAGCACTGCACGTTTGGAACGAAACCTGTCAGATGAGGCAAAGCAAAATAATTTTGGTGAGTTCTCTATAACGCTTGCCAACAAAGACACTTATTTAAGGAATGAACAACAAGACATTTCTATGGCTAATGCAGGGGCAAGCCCTGACGACTTCAACAGCACGAGTGGAGTTCGTGAATACTGGATTAACCATTGGACGGCTAGTAATGTCAGCACCAACCCGCAAGAAGTTGCGCAAAGTGTTATTGCGCACGAAATGGGGCATTACGAATTTGAGCGAGATGTAGAGGTAACTTACGACGCAAAAGACGGAACTAAATTTGCTACAGAAAACTTGTACAAGTTAGTTCCAGTCATGACGCAAATGGCGCAATCAGCAATTAGTGGTTTGCAACAACGTGGTCAGGAGCCAAACGTTGATGATGATGAAGGGGAGGCATTTAGCGTATACGAAAAAATGACTGACCCAAGTTACTGGACTAACCGTTTTGCCGAGGCGCAGAAAACGGAATGGGGATACTTTGGCGCTGGAGTTTGGAGTTACGGTGGCGGTTTCAACCTTAACGAAAGGACAATGCTTCAAGACGCAGGAATGAGCGAATACGGTTCGACCAATCCAGCCGAATTTATTGCTGAGACTTACTCAATGGCAACCAACCCCAAAATTGATAACTCCTTTTACCGACCAGTGGCGGTCACCGCAATGCAAAGCGCTTTTCCACGTTGGCAAAATGCGCCCGTTTTTCCAATTGCCAAATCGCTGGTGCAAAAGGGCGACATTGAAGGTCATGCCTTTCACGGTAACCAATACGAGACCGTTGCAGGTGGTGGCGAGGACTACCACTATCAGCACCGTGCGCCAAGCAACAATGGCGACGACGCACCCCTCCATGCATTAGACAAGATTTTCCCGCCCGACATCTACAGCAACAAGGCAATCCAGTATTACGGAACGGGCGACGACAAGGCAGACCGAGAAAGCATGAAGGTCATCAATGCCGTCCGTGGAAACCCTGACGCTGTGGTCACCGTGTACCGAGGCGTACCAAAGGGCGTAAACGTCATTAACGACGGCGACTGGGTGACGCTATCAAAGACCTACGCCGAACAGCACGTAGAGAGCAACATTCAGGGCGAAGGTCACGTCATCTCAATGCAGGTTCCAGCCCGCACTATCTTTACCGACGCAAATAGCATTAACGAGTTTGGCTACGACCCCAGTGGAGCGGTTCAAAAGGGTGACGTAGCAGGGCACCCGTTTCACGGAAACCAATACGAAACTGGCGAGAGTGGCGAAGCGTTTGAAAAGGCAAAAGATTTTATTTCAAATAATGTTTTTAAGACCGCTTCTATAGAGGGTTCTGAATGGTCTAATTACACAATTAATTCGGGCGAAAAAGAGAAGTATACGGAGAACTTATCCAAGATAGTCAGCAACCCAGAGGGGTTCAAAAAAGCCCTTGCGGAGTTTCCAACCAACGGAAATCCAGACCCCGCAAAAGCAGTCATGGCAATGTTGGGCAACCTTGGCAAACCTTCGGTAGTTAGTGAAGCAGAGTTTGCGAAGGGCGACGAGTACCAAAGACTATTCACGGGACTTTCAGCGCCTGTAGGAAAAGGTGCAGAAGTAGTTGCGGGGTTTGCGCACAGCGACAACCCAACATACGGTGGGGGCATTTACGGAACGGCCTTTTATACCAGCGAATTACCAAATGAAGCGCTTGAGTACGCCAATGAGCGTGGCGGAGATAGAGACCACATGCTGTTGCAGATGAGACTTGACTGGTCTAATCCAGACGCAAGCAATGCTGGAAGCGGTAGAAGCGTAAACTATAACTTCTCCAAAGAGACAAACTTTAACGACCTGTTAAAACAAAACGGGTTTGATAAACAAACAGCCGACTTACTTACAGAGGGGCTTAACGAAACCCCCTCTGACGCACTTAGCGGTTACAAGTACACCAATTCTGGTTATGTCAGGGTTTATGACCGCTCTATTTTACAAATGAGTGACACCTATGCTTCATGGGGCGAAACAGCGCCAACTGCAACTGGCGACCAAATTTTTGCAAACCAGAAAGTTAATACTGACACGGGAGTTTCGGCAGAGGCAATAAATCGTTCACTGGCAAAAGGCGACAAACTAGGTCACGACTTTAGAGGCAATCAATACGTTCAAGGTGTAGGCTCGACCAACGGCGCACTAATGCAAGGCGACCAAATCAAATCAGCAATTTATTCTGAGCAAGGAATTAACGCCTTTAACCGCATTATTACCAAGCAGGGCTATTTGGGATACCCAAACAACAAACCAATGTACGGTGGTTGCGGAATTGTAGCGAAGGCGCTATTACAGATTTATCCCAACGGCAAAATGGTTGCTATCGGAGACCCAATCAAGCCCGAAGAAGGTCGAGACTACCCACCCGTTTTTGTTCAGCACTATGCCGTGCAGATTGGCGAGGACAAGTTTGTAGACGCTAACGGAGAAAGAAGCCTTCAGGGGATTAAAGACGACGCAGGCGAAATGTCCTTCACCAAGTATTGGGAAGTGGTGCCAGCAACGCCAGACCTAATCTCAAAGTTCGGCTCGATTGCTACCTGCACCGACCAAGAGGCAAAGGACTACGCCAACTCATTGTTGGAGGCGAGTGGAAGTCAGCACATCATCAAGGGCGACGTTGCTGGTCATGAATTTCACGGAAATCAATACGAGCAAGTAGGTAGCGCAAACGCTCCAAAAGTTTTGTATCACGGTTCACCAGCCGACCCAGCCAAGTTAATGTCTCAAGGCATTAAGGGTTCCAAGTCACGTCTTGGTGGCTCTAAGGGTTCGGGAATTAAGTACGTATCAATGACCGACAACCCAAACCTTGCCCGTGGTTTTGGTAAGAACGTTTTGACGGTTGACCCAACTGGAATGAAATTCCTCGACCTCAAAAACGCATTCACCATAGGTCGAAGCGAGCCGACATGGGCGGGAGAGGTTCAAGCCATTCGCAACCTTGGACTGCCAGACTACGCAACCCGTGCAATTCTCCAATCAAAGGAGAACGGTGGGGAAATCGCTCTTGGAAACAAGGAGTTCCGTTCAGCACTTAAAGCGGACGGATACGACGGAGTGACTTTCGACAGCCCAGACGCTAGTGGCGCCACAACGCAGGGCGCAAAAGAGTACCGAATTTTTAGCGACATCAAGCCAGCCCAAATTACGGGTACACAAGACGTGGTTGCCAAGGGTGACAAAAAGGGTCACGAGTTTCATGGCAACCAGTACGAGGCTGGAGAGGCTGGAGGAGGCTGGAAGGCGCTAACACCTCATGAGTACGCCCAGAGCCTCGTAGACGAGCGTTTAGGCATGATAGAGCGAGCCTGTAAGGGCGAGAGCGCAGAGTTCAGGGCACGTATCACCCCAATAATCCTTGGTGGCGACACGCCAGAAGCCGTACTTCGTGAGGAGACCAAAAGGGCTGAGGGAGCCAAGACGTTCAAACTGGACGGTTCCAAAACAACCCTGATTGTTCGCAACGAGGCGGGGTTATCGGCAGACCAAATCAAGGGCATTGCCACCCAACTGGGAAACCTCTCAAAGAGTTTCCCCAATACCGTGGACACCCTGTTGATTGGAAAAGACCTTCCCTTTATTCCAAAGTCACCTAGCGGTGGGCAGTCGGGCGGGGCGACACTCGGAAACCAAATCTACATGAACACCATTGACACTGCCGACAAGACAATGGACGACATGGCAAGCCGTGGTTGGGCGCCAAAGTCTTCGGCGGGAACATCAGCACTCGACTACACAGTTATCCATGAGTTCGGTCACGCACTAATGAACGCAAACCCATACGGCGACAAGACTTTCTCGCCAGAAACCGAAACAGCACTCAAAGATAATCCAGTGCCCTCCACCTACTCGCTGAGCAACGATTTGGAAGCCTACGCAGAATGCTTCGCAGACTATGTATGCTCTAAGGGTGCAAGTACGGAGCCAATGACCACGGCGATTGCAAAGAGCGAGAATTGGAAAGCGAGGTTGGGTTACTAATGCCACTCATTATTAGAGACAACTTCGACGGTAAGACCAAAGCCAACTACGCCGACGTACCGTACTCGTTACTACCCCAAGAGCAACTATTGACCCTAGCCAAGGGCGGAGACGACAAGGCGCTAGAGGCGCTTCTCGACCTGCACTCAATCAGCAAAGGCGACGTAGCGGGTCACAGTTTTCACGGCAACCAGTGGGTTAAGTTGGGCGTTGAGGGGGCAATCCTTCAGCACAACAAAGACATCAAGCAGGTTCTTGAAGGCAACCAAGACTTTGAGATAAAAATAGTAGACAAAACCCATGACAGAGCCTATAAATTAAAAGACAGTAGCAAGTTAACTTACGACGGCGCTACCAAATTGCTTGTCACCCAAGACTTGGCAAAAAGGCTTGGTACAAAGTTTGACGACAAACTTGTTGACGGTGCTATTGTTGCGCCAAACAAAACCTTTCAGCAGTTATTAGACGAGAGCAAGAAGACCGACTACATAGAAGTAGTAAGCGCCAATGAACACATTGGTGGCGCAATTTATAGAGGGTACGTTTCCAAAGTACAAACTAACATTTTTGACGGGAAAACACCAGCCCAGCAGTACAAAGATTACCAAGCCCAAATCAAGGCTGGAAACGGAAACCCAGCGGAGCAGATTTTTAGGGCAAACGACCCAGCACTAAAGGACGCCGTTAGGGAAATGGGAGTTTCCGATTTAATCACCAAATGGGCGCAGACATCAAACGACAGTAGTCCTACTTC
>Ga0214170_1000219_pt1 | contig 24087 bp, 42 predicted proteins | sample TroBogEpilimnion_2_FD_153008 | JGI IMG/M metagenome (GOLD analysis project Ga0214170, IMG submission 153008) | Freshwater microbial communities from Trout Bog Lake, WI - 27JUN2007 epilimnion | ecosystem: Environmental > Aquatic > Freshwater > Lake > Epilimnion/Euphotic zone | place: Trout Bog... | reverse complement strand
CCAGAAAAAATGGACAAATTATGGTCCTGAAAGGGGTCAAAAAGGGCATGCGAAGTGAATTGTATTTCTTTTGCTTACTCGAGGTTTTATTGAAAGGTGGAGTGGGGTTAGTCGAGGTCCACGTCATCGATCAATTTCAACTCAAATTCTATAACCACATCGAGGATATCGTGAAGAAGCACGACATTCTCGAGGAGTGCGTTCCAGCGTTCGGGAGTCTCGGCCACGTCCATCTTATCCTGGACACGGGAGATGTGTTGGAGAATCACTGCACTTGGTGACATTTTGGTCTTGGTCAGGTCTCAGTTGGTGCCTCTCTGCCTTTGGGAGGACACGTTTACTTGGCGGTTCACACGCTTCCGCTTCACTGACCGAAGGACGCGGGTCGGGAACTTAGCGTTCAATTTACTGATGAAATTCTTATAGTTGTTTGAGTTCTTGTTGATTATGTAACCACCATAATTGGCGAGTTTTGGGAGTTCGTTCATAACCTCGTTTCTCGTGTTTTGAGCCAAGGCAAACCTGTACCACATGGATGGTAAAGGTCTTGCAAATTTGTTTCGTAGGGCTGTTCGAAATCGAGACCAGTTGCTATTCGGTTTGTTTTTATTAGGGACTCTGTATCCAGCGCGTTCCAGGTTACTCACGACCTGAAGGGAGTTTTTATAGTTCACGGCATTTCGGACAATGGCGTTAAGCGTCGCCGAGTTGATGTTTACACGGGTCGCTTCGTACTTGCGAAGTTCGGCTTTGACGGCGGGTGGGAGGTTCATGTTTTCGACTTTTTGACCCACGTTCGGATTATTGGATGTCAAATTTGCTATAGTATTCTCAATGTTCTTGGTGACGGCCCTGTAGACTCGGCGACAACTCGGGGCAATGGCATCCACGTAGGAACTCCGAGAGTACATGATAACATCAAACCCGCCGCGCATCCCTTGGTAGTTCGGTCCCCAACTCTGTATGAGGTTGGAGTTGGTGAAAAAATCCCTAGCTTCCGCTTCGATCCACCAATTACATGCGTGAAGCGTGTTCGGTTTCGCCGAGTCGAAAACGTACCCTTTAGAACCTTTGCGTATGCACGTCCAAACGTGTCCACTCGTAAATGCCCTGTTAAATAATACAAACAAGGCACCAGAAAGCCGCCACGGCCCCTTTTCGAGGGGCATATCGTATGGATCCACTTTGCGATACATGAAAAACTTATAGTTTCGGTTTGCGGGAGGCCCTCTGTACGCTGTTATGCCTTTCCAGTCGAGCATTATATACTCGCCCTGTTTGAACCCGATGTGTCGAAGAAGTTTCGGAATCTCGTATCGGGGCGTGCCTCCTGCATTCACTGGTTTGTTTGCGAGCGCCGGATTGTTCCATTTCACGCGCGAAATGAGATTTGCGTTGCGCTCGTGCTTTCGCCAAAGCCTCCCTGGACCCCCGATCGAACACATGTATTGGTCCAAAAACTTCCAGAAATACACGGAATTGATGGTCGTGAGACTCTTGAGACGGGGCGGACACGGCGCGTTGATGTTTGACTCGAACCACGCCTTGTATGTGGGGGTCATATGCTTGTAAACGTCCTGAAGCTTGGCCCAAAGGATCTTGAACCCGTCATCTGTCATCAAGAACAGGTTCAGGGACGAGTGGAACCAACACGTCCCACCCGTTTGGGCAAGACCTAAGTTGTTCATTTCCTATTACACTCTAACATTTTTAGTCACTTCCGCACCCGTGCATCGGGCAATAGTACGGGTCTTGACACGCGTGGTTCCACAAGTCGTACAGCTCCTGTGCCACCTTCTTGTCGCACCTCTGCCATGCTTCCCGCGCGTTCTTGTACAGCGTCGCCTCCGTCGGCGACCGTTCCCAGTGCGTGGGAGGCTCTTCACCCGGGAGAGCCTTCCAGACACTGATATGAGGCTGAATACGCCAGCCGGCAATCATACCAAGTCTATTGTTCCTGTTTTTCTCGTAGGTCACGCGGTTCTGGACCTCACGGACATACTGTTGTGTGTACCAGATCTCGAGTGGGGACGACATTTTGCGTGTGATTGAGATGCGTCAAACCGCGTTTGGTGAGACATTACACGTTTTTTAGGGATCGCGTTGTCGCCACGAGCCGTTCACCTCCACGAGCCGCCCGTCAGCCTTCATGGCGGCGATACGAGCGGCCCACCCTTCCATCGGTTGCCCACGCTCGTCAGTCTGTTGGAGTGCCCGAGCCTTGGCCCACTGCTCACGTTGCACCGCCGTCACGGGGGGCAAGACCACCTCTGGACGGGTATTTCCATACACAATTTGCTCAGGGGCGTTGGGATCGACATCAGGGTCAAGCTGGAGAGGCTTGATCGGCTTGACCTTGAGGAGCTTTTGGAGATTCTTGGGTGCCATAGTGTTTGGACTTGGTTTGCAAATGGGTGTGTTGGACTTGGCCAGGGTAGGACACGTTTTTTAGATTCCTGCATACACCTGACCAAGTGGTGTCAGGGATCCATCATCGTTGAATATGGCGCTCGTCCCCATGTGAACGTCTTCAGGGGTTCGAGTCTTCCATGAGTAGCGCTCAACATACGGACGAGCATCAAGTCCCGCACAGGCTTCTTTCATGAATTCTTGAACTAAATTGGGGTCGAACCCTCCAGGGAACTTTCCGGACCAGTCTGCAACGGCAAACTCTGTGACCCATATGGGTTTCTGATACTTGGCGTATATGGCATCAATTTCTTTCAAAAATGAAGCAGAGTTTGGAGGGGCGTACCAGTGAACACAGATGAAATCCACCTTCGGGGCAGCGTCCATAAACTGTTCGAGCCAACACCCGGGTGTGGTTGGGTTTCCAGCCGTGGCTGGACTTCCGATCCGGTCTCCACAGCTCGTGACATGTGTCCATAGACTCAGAGCCTGTTGCACCGTGAGGTTGGACTGAGCAGCTCCATCAGGCTCGTTAAACCCGAGAATCACCGGGGAGTGCGTCTGAGGCAAAGACCCCTTGCCCCATGCCATAGGCGTAAATGGAAGATCAACACTTGGCGACCCATGAAGACCCCATGTATAATACCACTTTGGATTGACAGACATCGATTTTGAAACAAAATTGGGGTCTGACAAGTCATACACGAAACCTTTCTTCGCGCTCATCACTTTTTATTTTTGAATATTTTTAAATCGGGACAAGACTGCGACCGACGCATGTATGGGAAAAAGGCTAAGATGACGTGGAGTGGGAACTTGCCCGTATAGTACCAGTACCGAGGGGTCTTCATCTATCATACATACTCAAAATTTCCTTAATAACCTGAGACCGGACAACATCGTCGGTCGTAAACTCGACGTGGCGAAGGTAATCGTTCGGGACTGGAAGTTTCTCGAGGAGGTCAACAAGCCCATTGTCCTCGAACCCACGCTCGTGCTGTTGCGTATCACCTGCCACGACCATTTTGGAGCCTTCACCGATACGGGTCAAAAGCATCTTCATCTGGGACGGTGTTGAGTTTTGCATCTCGTCGGCAACGACCCATGCACGGTCAAAGGTTCGGCCACGCATATACGCCAAAGGACAAATCTCAATCTGTTGATCATAGACCATATCCTGTACCTTTTTGGGGCTAAAATGGCGGTACAGAGCATCGAACATGGGCCTGGTCCATGGCTCCATCTTTTTGTTCAAGTTTCCAGGCAAGAACCCGTGTTGCTCATCCACGCTCACGGCGGGCCTCGTGAGGATGATGCGCTGAACCTGACCTGCAACGAGCGCTTTGGAACCGGCGTGACACGCCAGAAGGGTCTTTCCGGTGCCTGCAGGTCCCGTACCGATCACGACAGGGACGGACGAGTACAGGAGGTCGAGGTACTTGCGTTGGTTGAACGTGCGCGGACTGAGCATTCCTTTTACCAACAAGAGAATAACGGTTTTATCTTCAGAAACTCGGCAAACTCATCGGACCACTCGGCTAATTGTCTGAGGATGTGTGGCTTCTGTGGTTTTATGGTATAGAGCGTATCATCATCTTTGCATAGGTATCTGTACGCTTGTTGGTATTCGATCATATCGTCGTGTAAAGAGTCCATCTTTTTCTGAAGTTCGTCTATTTTGTACTTGAGTTGGCCTATACGGGATGGAAGATCCGGGTCTTTTTCTATTTCATCCACTAATTTGCGAGCAAGAAAACCAAGTGCACCAAAAGCAAGGTGGGGAGGGATTGGGGCCGCCGCTTTCTGTTTTGGTTCGCGCCAGAAGAACATCTACTATTTACGTATAAATTAGATTTTCAAGGGCTTTTGGAAGAGCCAAAACCCATCCCATATGAACAAGGCGACTGAAAACAGCTTGATAAACGTATCTTCGTACTCAAACCCTTTCTTGGCAAGGACTGGACTGACAACAAACACGGCAAGGACGCGTCCAGGCTGATCAGTGACGACAAAGGCGCTGCTTGGACCGTGTACGAATCAGAGACAGAAGGGCGTTGAAGACAGTCATGGTGGTTACTTTTCGACAAGAAATAAGTATTAGGACAATCCAGGATGGAACTCGTATACCGAGTCGCGAAACATTCAGAACCACGAGAACGAAGGATCCTTGGGTTTAATCTCGAGACCTGTATAAAACTCAAGTTTCCTCCAGGTCGGGTCGAGTTGGTCATCACTGAATTTCCATACAAAATTGAGAAGAGTGAAGTCCTTCCGAACGACCATACACGTTGGCTCGTTTCCAAGAATGCAGGGAGAAGCACGGGACTTCACGTACAACGAGGACACTGGGAAGACGCATATTCAATAAACGATATTCGTTACACGAATCACTATAACTACACTACTGGAGAGGTGCGAATATATCACGAGGATACGCGGTCGTGGGAAGAGTGGATTTCAACGGCGCACAGATAAAATGAACACGTGTTCACTCTTCATGGACTCTTTGCTTGAACGGGTCGCCAGGTTTTCAGACCGAAGAGAACGTAGGATCCTTGGGTTTGATATTGACGAGTGTATCAAACGCAAGATTCCACCAAAGAAAGTCGAGTTGGCTATCACTGAATTTCCATACAAAATTACGCGGTGTAGTCCCGTGCCAAACGACCCGTCACGCCGACTCGAATCGGAAAGTCTTCACGTACAAAGGTTTGATGTTACTGATGCGTATTGTATGAACGCTTCTCTCAATTACACGTATTACTATAACTACGAAACGGGAAGGGCAAGTATATACCGAGACGGTGCTTGGGATATGTGGGTTTTGTCTTGAGTCTTGAGAGGTTCGCACACTCGTTCCAGCGGCGGCTCCGTCGTCGTTCGGTAGAACACTTCCACTTTCGTCGGCCATATGTATCCCCAGTTCATATAGTCACCAGCATCGAAGCGATAATAGTCGGGTTTCTTGCGGTTCAGGGCGGCGCGGTGGGACATGTGTATGGGTCGCCAACCCCACCACCACGGCGGTCTCGGGTTCCTACAATGCGGCAATTTTTGCATGTTGTTTTTGTACCCTCGCGAGACCCACTCATCGATCATGGCATTACAATACACGGCCAAAAAGCACGTGTGACCTTTCCACATCTGGGTCGCGGGATGGTTGACCCAGCCTTTGGACAGCCCTTGCAAGGCTCTCCAAATCTGGTACGCTTCACAACGCTGCTTTCCAAGCCTCCTATAGTCCAACGCTTTCGCACACGCCACTGGGTCATCAAAGGGGACGAAGGTAATCATGACTTGGGAAAGAAGGGGACTCAAGACTCTAGACGTTTACAGAACTCGTTTTTCCTTTACACGTGTGCAACAGTCAAACCCCCGGGAACGTGAACAACTTGCGCCGGGTGAAACCGGGAGTTGCGTGCGTTGTGTCCCTCCAGACCACACATGGTGCACTTCTGAGGCTTCCTGGCGGCGGCCGGTTTCTTCATGTCGGCGATCACATTCTTCAAGGTTTGCACTTCCCCGTACATCTCGACCATAGCCTCTTCGAAGAGGTCACACTTGTTTTGCACACGGGCAACGGTCTCGACAACCTTATCAATGTCCTCACGAAGCTTCTTCTTGCTCTCGCGAGTCAGAGGGCGGTTCAGAAGACGGTCCATTGTTCTTTGCTTGGTGTACACAAGCGCCTCGCCTCTATGTGGGCTTCACAGAACACGATTTTCAAGACCAACACTCCGGTGCGATGTGACCTCGTTTTCCACACCTGTAACACACCGCCGTGCGTTTCCAGTTCCCTTGTGGAGAGCTTTGGCCTTTTAAGAGGCTCGGCGCTCCTGCAATGAGAACAGGAGCCGCAAATGCAAGCGCCGTATCCATGAACCCACTGTTTTCCACGATAGGCGCACCATCAACCTCTGTGCGCGCAAAGCAGTCCTTGGCCCAGTGTCCCGTGCGTCCACACCGCATGCACCTGTCAGAGGCTCCACGCATTTCACGAGTGATTGCATCGAGATCTTCCTGGTACAATTCTATTTCAGAATATGACCCGCCTCTCACATTTTCAATTCCAAATTTGTTCATATATTCCTTGGTCACCGCATCTTCCATGAAAGGTGATTGGTTCTCGCGGACTTCGAGGAGACTCAGGGGTGGGTGAAGCTTCGTCCATGCGCACCCTTGGCCGCTTATATGTGAATGTAAACGGGCTTGGACATTTTGCGACTTACCTACATAGTATTTGCCGTGCTTCAGTTTCAACACGTAAATGTTAGTACTCATTTGTCTTGAAAGACGCGAAAGCCTTTAAGAAACCTTTCCCGTCCGGCTTATAGTACTCGTGACGCCAAATACGCTGCGCGGCAATGATTTTGTCCTCCTCGCGCTCGACGGAGCCGTCGGAATGGAGGAACACGTTTTCGCCCGTGCTATTCAGACGGCGCTTTTTGGTCACCTTTCCAACAGCCACGTCCTTATCCGCGTCGTAAATGTCCTTGTACACAATCAAGGGCCCGTCCATATATAGACTGGTCGACCGTCCGGTGTGGTTGCTATATGAGTCACGCGACCCTCTATCAGGTCTTTGATAAACTGCGCGTCTGTGTGTTGAACGGGGGGCTTTGAAATGCGTTCAACACAGAGAGAGCACTGGCACATCTGCTGTGAATTTACAAGAAAATTGGGGATGCGTGGGCGGGGGAACACACGAATTTTCGTGTGTTCCGGGTCGGGGCGAAGCCCCTCCTCACGTTTTTTTCAGTTGGGGTCCCAGAGGGGCTTAGGGCTCGTTCCCGCGTATCGACTCATACCCCATACTATACTCAGTACGGCAAAAAGACCGAGTATGTCTTTTTTGAACAGAATATACAGAACCAAAAAAGCAAGGCCAAGGGCAAATGCAATCATATCTACTTTTTGTCCTTATTTTTTTCAGCCTCCTCCCTGACTCGGCGATAAAACCACCAGTTTGTGGCCGTCGTGAAAAACACCCAAAGACCTATCGCCTTCCCTGTGAGTTCGATGGGGTCAAGAGCTGAGCGCGGAGCCACGAAGCGACGGGCGGCGCGTTTGAATGTACTCGGGGCCCGGTGGGGATGGCGTGGGCGGAGAGTCACTTGGAACATTTGGATTGGTCCGAGACTTTCCGAGGAGCTCTTCAATCGCAGGGGTCTTCCAAAACACCTTGGCCTCCTGAAACACGGATGTGAACCCGTCGCACGTGAGAGACCACGTGTTTGGCTTCTCGGTCTTGGCGATCCACGGGTTGATGGGGATGGGGACGAACGCGAGGGCGACACACTTCAGGAACGTCCAAAGGAAACTCATGTGTACTGGTCATTACACGCTCTGCATCTCTAAGCTCATATTTTCAAACTGGCGTACGAGCCGGCGTTTGCATACCGGATGGTTCGGCTCGTAGTAACACCGTCGCCAGTTGCGTTGGATCACCTCGATGTTGTGTTGGTACGGAAGCATGGCGGCATCGATGCGGGGGATCCACGAGGACCCGAAAAATACCATGACGTTTTCGAGGATGCGAATCAGGAACTCGTCAGCGTCCGGCGGCCGAGGTACGTCGATACACATGATCACGCCATCCTTGAGAATGTCCCTGGACGCTGCTAAGATGGCCCGAACATCAGGGATGCTTTCCCAACGCCGAAGAATGACGTCAAAAGCCTCCGTGATGGCGTTCCGGATCTCGTACTCTGTATCCTTGGACTGGCGAGTCATAGCAGCCCAGTACGCATGGTTAATCTCGTGAAACAGCGCACGACACAAATACACCTCCAGGTCGTGCATGAGCTCGAACAGCTGGTCTTCCACGCTAAAGTATCGGGACTTACGAGGCGCGTCCATTGTTTGCACGTGCTCTCTTGAGCCGGGGTGACCTCCTCGGCGAGACAGGACACGTCTTTTTGTTCAAGAGCTGTCGAATCAAATTTGCAGCGCTATTTGTGTTTAGACCCGCCTTACGCAACTCCGCCTTTTTCTTGTTTGTTTTGTTTCCAAAATAGAAGCTCACGTTCCCACACTTCAGGAGGTTACCGAGGTTTGCAGGTACTTGTGGGACCAGAATTTGGAATGTATATTCAGGTCGGGCGTTTCTCAAGGCATTCTTCACAATACTGATGTAATTATTGGAATTCATATACTTGCTCGTCTTGGCCACCAGGTTCCGTGTATACGTCCCGCTTTCCAGATTGAAAAGAACCTTGGAACCATTCTTCGACAATTCACCAGCCGCTATGACGATCCTATTTTTGTTCAAAATTGGGAGTTGAAAGTGTCGTGACCCAGACTCGAGTTTGTTCAGAACACGAACAAAGGACTTATGGTACCTATTTGTTTCAGGATTGTATTCGATCAAGTACAAGTACGCACCATCCGGAAGGGTTGCGACATTCGTGTTCCTATATGTACGGGAGACATTGAGATTGGCACGGCTCTGTCCATAGTATAGCTTAGGCCAGTGTGTTGGCAGGCCCGTGACGTGATTTGGCTTGACAATTTTTTGAACACGCTGAATGGCGTTTCCACGGTTGACGACGGGCCAGGGGCGGTTTGGGACGCGGAAAAGACGTTTGACATTGAGCTTGGGTTCCGTCATATTACACACGCACACTAAATTTCCGCTCTGAACTTACAGTTCATCGCTCCCATCATACCGCGGGCCGTCCGTCTGCGACTCGCCATCCTCCCATCCACCGCGCCACTGCTCCTCCTCGTGCAACTCGCGCTCGAGACGCACCACCTTCGCCGCCAACTTGAACTTCAGGTCCGTCTGGAACTCGCTGTACTCGCGATAAATGGGGCTGTTCGGGTCAAAGGGTGGCATATCGTCACAGGCCTTCACCTTCTCTCGGCACCGTTTGAGTGCCGTCTCGAGATTGTCGCGCGTTTGCTCGTGCATAGCCAAACGCTCCTTCCAAGGAAGCTCGATGTAGGCGTTCACGGCTTGCTCGTCATACGAACCGTCATACTCTTCAGCCTCAAGAGCCCACCGTGTGCTCTTGTCCAAGTGATCATACACGTATTCAGACATGAAATCGTACATGGAAGGCGTGATCGCCTCGCCAAAGTAATCCTCAAAGTCTGAGTACGTCCAGGTTTTATACGTGCGCTCTCCGTCCGTTGCAATGAGCATGTCATCATCGTTAAACTCGAGGTAGACGTTGGGCGACATTGTCTTTTGGGGTATTTGGGGTGTACGCCTCTAAGTGTTGAGGCGGACAGAACAGGTTTTTCACCAGACCCGAAGGGTCTGTGGCCCGAAGGGCTCTCTTGTCAAGAACGACTCTCACGAGTCGTTCTCCCCGCCCTCCTCTTTCTTGGTCAGCATGGACAGGGTCAGCTTGTACGCGTTCGCGGCCGCCACCTTATCTGGAACCTGATCGGGCATAGTCTCCTTGATGGCGTCCAGGAACGCCTTGTACATGGGAGTGGCCTCAATCTCCGCCTTCAGCTCGGCATTTGCCTCCTTCAGATCAGCCTTGAGCACTGTCACGCGGTCAACGAGCTTGGTCAGAGTCTTGGAAGGAGCCATTTGATGTTTAGTTCACGCCCATGGCTTTTAAGCCAATTTTACTCCCTTTTGACTTTGATTTGGACTTTTTCTTGGCCGCTCGAGCCTTGCGTTTTGCTAGGGCAATTTCCGTCTTTTTCACAGCTGGCTGAACCTCACGGTTAAAGGCTGCGACAAGTTTCTCCCACTTGGTCATTTATATACTTCCAGATTTTATGCTGGACGTGGGCGTATACTCCCAGGTCTGTTTACCGTTCTCGCAAAGTTCACGACGCTTCTCCCCCCACTTTCGCGAACGTACTTGGCGACTGATGCTGCTCCCCGAGGAAAAGCAGATTTGTATTGTGCATTGTTTAGTTCTTCACGTGCACGCTTGAGAATTTTTGCTTTGGCTGCACTTTCGTTCATTGCATTGGAAGCAGGGCCGGCGTTACTGCGGGGTGGCGCCCGAACTATACTTCCCAAGGGACCTTTCATTTGGTTAATCTTGGATTTGGCAAAGTTGGCCAACCGAGCGTTTGTCGAGCGTTTCGTGTTCACCACCTGCTGAGCAAAACGAATGGCGATGTTTTTGTTGTTCTGTGTTGACGGTCCGAGTGCCCTTTTCACGAGAGTGCCGAGACGGCGCATAATATCGTCTGTTGACATTTCAGACGCGTTTTCAGCTGTAATGTTTCCTGGACTATACCTGGGGCGTTTTTTACCGAAATTGGTCTCAGTCACTATCTGCCCCTGACGAATTTTTTGGTAACTAATCTTCACAGACTTTCCAGCTGGTTTTTTCTTGTACGTTCCCGTTTCATGTTTGAAGTACTTCGAAGGAACGAGTTGGCGTGCTTTGAGAACACGTGAATAGTACTTTGTTGTACGCTCGGGTGAAGGCGCCACTCCAAGAACTTGTCCTTTGTATTTGGCCAATTTTGCCGTTAGTTTTTCCCGTGTAGAAGGTTTCACGTAGTTTTTGTACTTGTTGCTCAACAAGAGTTGTATATGTTTCACGATGTCGTTTTTGATTTTAGAGTTGTTTCCTTTGGCCGCGAGTTTCGCTTCACGGCCTTTAATGTATAATGCCGTCTCTGCGACGCGTGCAAGCATGTTTGTAGGCTTGTTCTTTGGATTCGGTCTCCATTGTTGTGGAATGAGATGCCCGAAGTTTGGGTTTTGTTGCGAAAAGCTTTTCACATCTAAAAACATTTGATTTCCTGTAATTTTCCTGGCGTCATTCGGGTCTGCTTTTCGCGTCAAGTTTTTATCATAATACAGATAAGGGATAACTCTATTACTAGAGGGTCTCAGTGTACGAAGGTATTGTGATGAAGAGTCCCAACCCCTTGTTGCAGCTGAAAGACTATCCACAATGTTTCTTATACGCCGAGGATCGACTCTCAGTAAATCAGCAAGTCCTATCCCGGTCAGAAGATTCACAGGTGTGCGAACGTACACTAGGTGATTCGGTTTCTGTGAAATCATACGACGAATCTGACCCACCGAGTAATTTTGTGCGGACAAATTCTTCTCTGAATTATATTCGTAGTTCTTGAAGCTCGTTGCTGCTCCAGCTGCGAAATACAGTTCAATAGTCGGAACTGTTCCGTTAATCTCATATGACCATTTGCGCAAAAGCGCCGCTGCTTTGCGCATTTGTTGAGCCTCTTCCTCGCCCTTCTTTCCAAACCCCTTCTTGAGCTCCAAAATTATAAACCTATTGGACTTCATATCGTGGATAAGACCATCGAGCTCAATGTAGTTATCACCCTTGCCCTTTCCAAACACGATTGGGTCGTCACGGAGTTCAAGAGTTGAAAACTTGGGTGCAACAAAGTATCCGCTTCGTTTCATAAGGACGCGCACATAATCGTGTCCCCTTTTCGTTAACTCTTCACTTGGATACTTCCATATAGGGTTCGCGGATTGATACTTTTTAATTTTACTTTCACGTGCATTTGTGTTCTTCTTTTCCGCACCCGGTGGAAGTGGTGGAAACTCTTTATTAAGGTGGGCGGCTATCTTTGATTTTATAGAATCAAGAGCAGCTTTAAAACCGGCATTACGGGTATTGGCGGTTCCACCACTTATATTGTTCAAAAAACCCCACCCGCTAATCTCAACTGGTTTCAAGGGATTGTTCCAAACAACACCTCGACTTTCGTATATGAGACCTTCTTTTACGTGAGCGGCTGATGCTTTCTGAACATCGGTTACACGTTTTTGCCATGGATTGTTTAGCCGACCATTTCGTATAACAGGCAAAGGTTCCCAAATTTTGCTGAGAATATCTGGAGCTACGTATAAATTTTCCCGTATTGGTGAATTCCTCTTGGATCGAGCCGCTACGGACTTCGAGTACATTACTATATTAAAAGATAATTTCTATATGAAATTAGGATGGATCCATACCAGGCACTTGGGATCCAGAAGGGCGCCTCAGATGACGAGGTCAAAAAGGCCTACCGCAAACTTGCTATGAAACACCACCCCGACAAAGGTGGCGATCCAGAGCAATTCAAAAAGATCCAAGGAGCCTATGATATTCTGTCCGATCCGCAAAAGCGTCAGAACTTTGATCAGTTTGGGAACCCAGATGGACCGCAGCAACAGGGTTTCCCCGGGGGAGCGAACCCCTTCGATGCCATGTTCTCCCATATGTTCGGAGGCGGAGGGAACCCATTTGGATTTCAGCAGGGACCCCGTGGCCCCGTCAGACGTTCCAATTTTGATCATGAATTGAGAATCAGTTTCGAAGAGTCATATCGTGGAACAACCCGTAACCTTCGTATTACACTGGACAAAACATGCTTCTCATGCCGAACAAAGTGTCCTCAGTGTCAAGGTCGTGGGTCTATTCACATGCAAATGGGTCCCATGGTCATGCAACAACCGTGTGGGTCGTGTCAAGGTCAAGGAGGTGTGTCCCGCGGGTGTGGGGCGTGTCAAGGTGGTCGGAAGAAAGAACCACTCAATTTAGAACTAAAAATACCTGCTGGTGTTCAAGACGGGAATGTCATCGTGGGACATGGCCTCGGGGAACAACCTCGCAAGGAAGGGGAGGAACCTGGAGACATCCTATTTCATATCAAAATTGAGAGTCACCCTGAGTTTATGCGTCAAGGTCCTGACCTCGTATGGCAAACGAAGATTTCGTTCGAAGATTCGGTCATGGGGAAGGACATTGTGATTCCACACTTTGACGGGCCGATATGTATCAACACGTTAGAGTGGGGTGTTTTGGATCCTCGGGAGGACTATATCATACCATTCAAGGGGTTCACAAAGGAAGGGAGGTTACGTATACAGTTTCAGATCGTGTACCCTGGGAAATATGCTCGGTTCAATCTTTCGCGAGTACAAGAATAAGTGCCAACACACCGGAGAGCGCGCTAATTGTGGCTTGGTCGACAAGGAGCTGAAGCGCTTCATTTGTCGTAAGCTGTGCATGGTGGAGAACCACGTCATCGATACCACTTGGGATGACACTGAGTACAGCGCCGCGTATAATCTTTTTTTGAATACGAATACTCGTTCGCAAGGTTTTCTGAGTCAGAGGGTGTCTCTGAACCTTGCGAACGACCACGCGGACGCGTGTCGCCGTACCACGAGGCAACACGCAGGGGTGCATCTCTCCTTACTATGGAGGCGCGTTTAAATTTTATATATAATTGATGCAAACACGAACGAGGATGTCAGTGGGAACAAGGATGTGAATGTGTAGACTGCTGGTGTGATGATGGTGATCATCAACGCATCAAGTACGGGTCCTGGCATGGTCACCCCGCGTTTTTTCGGTTTAAGTAGTAACAATGGACCGCGTTCCGGGAGAGGATCTAAAGTTCCTCTCCCGTCAAACTCGTGCACACAAATACCTCCACAACTTGTCAAAAGCCGAGATCCAAACAATCCTTGAGCGTCACGTCCCCCACCTCAGAGAGATTCGAGTCCTTTCCACACCCCTTGCACCACCCGAAGTCCATGATGAGTACCTGGAACTGAGGTCGCGTATTGTAGCACGAGCCCGTGAAGATTTACAGAACGAATTTCAAAAGAAAATTAAGCTTCCACCAGGGTCAGATAGTGCTTTGGCTTTAGGGTTTTATTTACGAAGTATCTAATAAATGGGGGACAGCTCTAGAGTTGTCCGGGAAGTCGAAGACTTCCCTGAGTGTCCCGTGTGTCTCGAACCACTCGTGGGAACGGTTGTTCACATGGGGTGTTGTCGAAACAAGGTTCATATCCAATGTTACATCGATAAATGTCCTCTGTGTCGCACAATTCTTCCCTTGCCTCGCCAGGTCGAACCAAACCAAATCATCGTTCCTGTTCCTGTTCCAGTTCAACCACCTGTGCGGAGGCAATACCATGTACCACAGACCCTTGTTTTCCTTTTAGCAACCGGACTCGTCATTGTTATTACGGTCAAACAGCATTAGACGTCATACTCGCGGCATGCAAGGGGGTCATCAACACAAAGATCTGAACCGTTCTTTGTCTCGATCATCTGACGCGCCAACTCGGACGAAAGTTCCTCAACCTCGTCCCAGGCTTGCTTGAACTCGGGAGCCTTGGGGTGGATCTGCTGAGCGCGTCGAACAGCCTTTTTCACGTCTATGGGCCGAACCTTTGTCCGCGGAGGTGTGCACGTGCACAAAACGAGTGGCATAGTTTACTTAGAGACGACACTTTTATCTGTACCATGAATCGCATAACACTCCGTGCGTCAGATGTTGCCGCCATCATCGGCCGCAACAAGTATAAGCCACGTCACGAGGTTTTTGATGACCTCTGGAAAAAGTACGCGCCAAACACGTTCACGGGCAAGACCAAGAAGGACCGTGCAGAGGAGGCCCTGAACGCGTCCGAGTCGGCGCGCGTCGTCCTCGCGTCAGCCCTGAACAGTCGCGCCAAGGATTCACACGAGGTTCAAAAGATTTATGCCGAGGCTCTTGAAAAGGTCAATTCTGATACAAAATTGAATGCGACCCAAAAGGCTGAGGTCGCCGAACACTTGCGTTCCAAGGTGTATACGACCCATGGAACGCGGTCGGAAGATACCACGTCCCAAAAGGTCGAGGCTGAACAGGGTGTGAAATGGACCAAAGACAACTCGTTTTACACATATGACGTGTGTGAGCTTGGTGACAAAAAGTTTGTGGTCGTGGGCAAGATTGATCGCATCGAAGAGCGTCCCGACGGGTCCAAGGTCCTCATTGAGATTAAGAATCGCACGAACCGTCTGTTTGGTCGAGTGGTCGAGTACGAGATGATTCAGGTCCAGATGTACTTGCAGATGCTAGGTCTTGTACATGCTCGGTTGGTAGAGCAGTACAACACGCAGGTGCTGAGTCACGATATTACACGTGACGAGGAAATGTGGTCAAACGTTATTCGACCGGGCCTTGAAGAATTTTGTCGAGACCTCAACCAGTGTCTGGCACCGCCAGACACTGTGAGCCCCTAAATGGAAACAGATTGCTCCGCAATCTGGGTTGAAACAGCCTCATCAAGCTGTGTCCCCACCCGAGTCTTCTTGAATATTTGAAGTGGAAACGTTTCAATACCAGTCACCCATTTAAACATTTCGCCAAACGCAAGTGTTCCCCCGATAACAGCCCATACTGGTTGGCCTTTGAGGTACTTTTTGTGGATAAAGAAACCTACCGCAAAGGCGAACAGGGTCGTCAAGAGACTCGCTGTATTCATACTTTTATTTGTTTATATTTTTACTCATCCGCGCCCACCTCCGCCACCTCCACCAGCTCCACAAACAACGGCAAAATTACCTCCACAAGAACTTGCCATCGTCGCGTTCCAAACGTCACGACCGGCCGTACAATCACAAGTCACTCCCGCTGACGTAGATATTGCCTGTACACAGGCCGTTCCGTTCCAATATTGTTGATTTCCAGCATACGAAAGTCCGCACGAAGTGCATATTTGATTTGTCGCACACGGAACACACGTGCCATTGGTAAGAGTATAACCTGGATTACATGAAATTACACAAGTACCTGGATTTCCTGCTTGATAAAGCTGACCGTTTACAAATACGTCACTTATGCACCCCTGTTGAGATGAGGAACCATTTGATACTGATGGACACTGTGTACATTGCCGACACGACCCTGAAGTTTGATAATATCCAGACTTACATGTACAGTATCCTAAACTTCGAGAGCCACTCACGGAAGTTGAGTTTGCGGGGCATGGGTCACAAGGAGGCATACCCGATGATCCATCTGAAGAATATGTGTTTGCCGGACATATACCGGTATCTTGTACCGGAGTGGGTGCCGGGACGGGTGCCTGGGCTGGAGCGTAGCTCGGTCCCGAATATGCCCCCGGGGTCGCCGGAGTTGGAGAGTGTGCCGGTCCCGAATACGCTCCCGGGGTCGCCGGAGTTGGAGAGTATGCCGGTCCGGGAGACTGCGAAGGCGGCACGGGAGGAGGAGGCGATCCACCACTTAAAGCAAATAAGGATCCTACTATAATCAAAACACATGCACAAAGAACGAGAATAATTATACCTATCGTCTTTGTTTCCATTCTACTCTTTGTTTATATATTTTACTCCTGGTGAATGGTCACCTTACCCTTGAAGATATCCTCCAGACTGATCATAAACACCTCATCCTCACCCTCGCAACTGGTCAGCTCCCATCCCTCGCCCTCCACAAACTCAGTCACGACGCACTCGACGAAACGAATGCTCTTGTTCTGCTTACCCTTGGACTTCAGGGACAGGGTGACCTTGCGGCCGACCAGAGACTCGAACCAGTCCTCATACGTCTCCAGCTCGTCAGCAATCTGATCGCGCTCCTTTGCCAGCTCGAGAACAGCCTCAATCGCCTCCATCTTGTACCAAAAATATGTCTGCCCTTTTTAAGTCAGGATGAGCGTCTTTGACATTAGCGCACTTTCGATTGCTGAAATTGTCGGAGACTTTGGGTTCAAGGCGTTCGCTCGGACAGGGACGGGTGCATCATTTGCCCAAGGAACACTTGGGTATGTGGCTGTCATTTACTTTTTGATTCGAAGTCTCAAGGTTGGAAACGTTCTGTACGTGAATGGAATGTGGGACGGTGTGTCGGCCGTGCTCGAGACAATTGCAGCCTACATCATACTCGGGGAGAGACTCAATAGACCAATAGAATATCTAGGACTCATAGCTATCATTGCAGGGATATTCATGCTTCACGCCCCAGATGGAGCTATTCCTTACAACTGAGGGCGTGTGTTTACAATAGTAAACACACACTCAAGGTGCACCATTCGTCTTCCCTTGCCCTACACCGCTTTCCTCGTTGTGCGCTCTTCACCGTGGTCGGGTACCGCGTGACCCACTCCTTCGGCGGCTCGTCGTCCCATACGCACTTCCCCACCTCCCTGTCCGAGTAATAGTCGCCGTAGTAGAACACATCCTCCATATCACTCGGGTGCGCGTCATGCCATTTCATGAACCTGTACGTCTTTTCGATATCGATAAAGTCCTCGATGACGTCCCTGAATATCCGGGACCGCCATCGCGGTGGGAACTGCTCGGCAAAGTCCTGAGCTTCCTCGAACGCCTCGTCAAGCGCTTTGCTAAACACCTCGGCGCACTTGTTCTCATAGGCCTCCTCGTTCCACGCGTCCCTGACCTTGTGGAACCCCGACCAGTAGACTGGGGCGCGGCACATGGGACACGCGGAGCCGTTGGCCCCCTTCAGGTACCAACTCTTGATACATCCTTTGCAGAAAACGTGGCCACAGCACAATTTCTGGAAGGGACCAGACTCGGAATAGCAGACGGAACATTCGGAGAAGCTCTGCTTCAGAGATGTTCCGTCGGGGGCCATTTTTGGTCCTGGGTTCCTTACTAGGATCCCAGATTTTGGGCTGGACAGGACACGTTTTTTAAGCGATGTCCAATCACAAGACAGAAAGTTCGTGTAATTTTAGGACATACACGTTCCTGAACCACAGTATCCAGTATCGCATTCATCGTTTGACAAGCAAGAGTCGCCCATGTGTTTTACCACTTGTGTGGTTGATTTACTTGTGGTACTGCAGCAAGGATCACTTGTGACGTATACACAGTAGCTTGTTTTTCCTCCGTAAGCTCCCCAACTCAGTCCATAGGTACTCGGGTCGCATCCCGTTCCAGGTGTCCAATCTACACGCTGAGATTCTGATTGCTGAATGGCAGCCTGTTGAGCTTGTTGAGCTTGCTGAAGATTGTAAGATATTTGTGCGGGTGTTATAGTCGGTGTTGAACTTGGGGCCGGAACAGGAATCGAATGGGGAACAGGAACCGGGTTTGGACCTGGACTTGGACTCGGTCCTAGATTTGGACCTGGACTTGGACTCGGCCCCGGACTTGGACCTGGACTTGGACTCGGTCCTGGACCTGGACTTGGACACGAACCACCTCCAATACCGTAATCACACATATAGTTGAAGTACCAAAGACTGCTCGAAACTGCCAACGAGACTATACAACAAAACAAGAGCGCGACAATGATACCCGTGTTTGCCATCTATAATTATCATAGACTTTTTAAAGACTTTGATTAACTATAGTTGTCTGGCTCATAGGGTAGAGACAGAACACATTTAATCACCGGAGTGTCTGCACGTACCTGTGGGTCCGCATTCAATATGCCTTCCCGGACAATCACTGTCGTCGGAACAGGGTTTTCCATGGCATGACGAACCTGAGCATCCCGCCCACGGATCCAAAGAAGTTGGCGGCGGTGCTTGTTGTCCATTTGAACAGCATAAGTCCGGATTACCACTTGCTGCACAATAATCAGCTTTACTTGTATAATTATTCATTAAATATATGTTTGCTCCACTACCTCCTGTGCATCCTGTTCCGGGCCACCAGGCAGTTGATTGAGAGGGAGCTGGAGCATACGAAGGTCCCGTGTACGACTGAGGTGATGGCGTTCTAGATGGAGGAGGTTGAACTCCCGTTGTTATGTTACATCCACTTGGTAAAGGCCTCCCGGGTTGTGCAACGCAATTTTGCGCGTTCCCTCCTGGTGTGTTCCCTCCACTTGATGGTCCTGGACTCGGGCCTGGACTCGGGCCTGGACTCGGGCCTGGACTCGGGCCTGGACTTGGACACGAACCACCTCCAATACCGTAATCACACATGTAGTTAAAGTACCAAAGACCGATACAAACTGCCAACGAGAGTATACAACAAAACAAGAACGCAATAATGATACCCGTTTTTGCCATCTACAATTATCATAGACTTTTTTAAAGACTCTGTGCATAAAGTAAGCAAGTATGGCTTCACTCGTTGTTCCTCCGACACGACCTGTTGGGTTCCCCAAGACACGCCGAGGTGGAAAGCACTATTGGACGATTCATACGCACCAGAACCACGCATTTTCAGTCAAGGTCAGTGAAAATGTCCCAACGGCCATTCTCGGATTCAAGGACCCAGAGGATGCGGTCGTTGTTGGAAAGATGCTTGAGACGCACTATATGATTGAAAAGGAATGGCCAAATACTTTTGGCCAGATTCACCTCCCTGAGCCACGAAGTGATGTGGCACTGTTTCACCTGTTTTTCCGTAAATGGGACTTTGAGGACCTAAAAGTCACATGTACGAAGAACTTTTTGAGTATGGTTGCTATCGATGATATTGAGAATACCAAGAAAGGGTTCGAATTTAATGGCAAAATGTACACGTTTGAAGCACCTGTTGAGTTTTATGTCGAGCGTCTTGCTGAGTTGTATCAGATGCCTAGTTCTGAGCCTTCGGAATAAACGCCTTGCCCTTGAGCACCGCCTTGGCATACACGGCAAAGAGACAAAAGTGAATATGAGGCCAATCAAGTGCATCCTGAGCCTCAAGCTTAATTTTCATAGGGTTCTTGTTCGTCTCGGCGATGATATCACCGGGCTTCTCTACGCTCATCGTCTCTGCAAAGTCAACCATGTTCGAAAGCCACTTGACGTGTTCTTCCGAGTCTGGTCGGAACTCCTTAATAAACTTGGACGTGATCGACATTTTAAAGTATCATATCTATTCTTTTTAAGCTGCAAGCGCACACGCCCCACAATACCCGTCCGCCTTGCGGAAAAACATGAGCCACAGAGCCAAGAGAACCAATGCATACAGAACGGCGTTTTTCATTTACTATTCCTCAACATCTTCTTCTGACTCTTCATCATCGTCCTGAAACTCTTCCTCTTCTTCCTCGTCGTCCAGATCCTCTTCTGACGTGAAGAGTTCTGACTCTTCGTCCTCGTCCTCATCTTCGTCCTCATCTTCGTCCTCGTCTGAAGGCACGTAGTCCTCGTCAGACTCTACCTTTATAAACCCGTCATCAAGCGGAACAAACCCAACATCACACTCGTCACACGTTTTGAGGTATTCGGCTATAGACTCGTCATCAACTTCATACGTATCCTCCTCGTAGCGCCAAATTTTATCATCAGATTCGGACAGGTATCTGATGGTGAAAATGACTCCATTCTCCTCAACAATCTTTGCAAGGAGCGGAACTGGCTTACGGGAACCGACGTCTGTCCAGACGCGGACGAGGCTCCCGGGGAATGCAAGTGACGACATCTGTTTATGTCTGCCTTAAATGTTTTTATCTAGATTTTACGCGTTTAACGAGGGGTCATGGACCGCAGCATGGCATCGATCATAGCACCCTGACCAGCCTTGGCCCTGGCGGGGCGGCCGCGGCGGGGCACGATACGCATACCAGCCAGACCGATGCGGGGGCCGGGGCTCACCAGGTACTTGCGGGGACGGCCGGGACCGCGAAGGGCCTTGGGGCTAAACATGGCGACCAGGGCACCAGCCTTCACGCCGGCATAGGCACCGCGCTTCTTGCCGGCGTTAGAGCGACGGCGGCGGGTGGCCTTGGGGCGAATCGCGGTGGGCACGCGCGCCTTGGAGTTGGTCAGGGTACGCACGGTACCACCTGGGCTCTTGACGTACGCAGCCTTGGGGTTGTACGCCATACCCTTATCGGTCTTGACGACGTACTTGCCCTCCGCAGTCATCATAATGACTCTGTGTTTTTTGTTGAGAAATTTCGTAGGAGCCTTGGGGACGGCGGGACGACCACGAGCCATAGTTGGTACTATTACACGAGAAAATGTTGGGGGTTACACTCGGACTCCTGCGGAGTCCAACTGGTTCTTCACCCCTTCCACCTGTTTCCACAGCTTAGGCAGCAAAAGAAATTCGTCATTGGCTCGTCTGCCGACCGCGTCTGTGCAGAAGTGTACGTGACTTTGCTCTTTTTACATTTGCGACAGGTGAACATTCCTACATATTCCGAATCCATTGCTGCTTGAGCCTGTTCCTTGGCAAGCTCTTTGGCGCGGAGCCTGAACATGGAAGCCGCCCACGGGCCTTCGGGCCAGAGAACCTCTGCTGGATACTTGGCCAAGTTCTTCACGTCAAGCTCTTTCACCACGAGTCTATGTGCCAACTGATTCGCGAGACCAAGCTTGACCTGAACGCGGTCACCCACAACCTCTGTGGTCAAGGACACGTAGTTGGGCCGCTTGAGCTCAGATGTGAGCCAACTCACCTTGGTCTTGTACATCTTGCGGAACCGTGGATTGTCCCACGATGCGTCTTGATTCGCCTTTCGGGCCGCTTGCACCGCCCAGTTGAGCGTACTGATTTCCGCGTTTCGCGATATCGCACCCGGACCGATAAGGGTCGCGAACACCTGACGTGTATAGTCACGGAGAGGGTGGTTCATTCGGACCAAGTACGCAGTACTTGTGACACCCACTTTTTGTTTAAGCTTCCCATAGGCTTTGGACTCTTGACCCATACAGGACACGTTTTTTGGGACCCGCCCACGTTTTTTAAAGAGGTTGCTCGTTATTTCACCATGTATCCAAAGGTTGCGTGTACAGCGCACCGCAGGGACTTTACGTTCAACACTTGTCAAAGATGTGCTGAACGCAATTTACTTCGCGAATTAATGCTCGAGGCTGGACGACAGGGGGTTCACTCCTGGTGTCTGGCCCGGTGGATTCATAGAAAGTATGGAGACCTTATTGTTGTGAGACAACTTGAAAACGGGTCTTTAGGAACGTCTCTTCCTTGTGTCGTGTGTCGCAAAGTTCTGGACCGAATGGCTATTCAGTGGAGGGCCCATATAGGACCAAAGTGGGTCCGAAGTACAGACCCGGACGTTCCTTCGTCCCGACCGACACACAGACAACGTCAGACGTGGAAAAATTCTTAGTCTCAAGTAATGGAGTCTATATTCAGTGTGCTTCTTGGACTCTTATTTGCTTGGGTTATTCTCATGTACGTCCCAGTACGGACTAAGGTTTCTTATTATACATTGAATCCGTGGCCACTTGAAATGGACGATTCCAACTTGGCTATTATTGGTGTGGGTCTTGCAGCGCCAAAACCTAAACCGAGCGTGATGGATGCGACCCCGGCGGCACCTAAGCCCGTGATGGTATCCATGGGTCCTGCACCCATGAGTAAAGCGCCAATGGCACCTGCACCTGTGAGTCCAGTGTCCATGGGTCCGGCACCCGTGAGTAAAGCACCTGTGACATCTCCGAGTCCAACACCAACTGCTATGGGCCCTGCACCCGTGATGTCCATGAGTCCAATTTCAATTACACGGGGGCCTGCTCCTTCCGCTTAAGTCCAAGAGCGTTTTCGAGTTTAGACGTTGCGCGACTCAAAGGCTTTGTCCGTTTCAGACGGAGCGTATCAGTTTCTGTTGAGGAATTCTCAATCGCCTTGAGCTTTCCTGAATTTTGAACCTGAATTGGTGCACTTCCTGTTTTGATGGGTTGTGGACCACCACCTGTACACGTCGTTGCAAAGTACAACTTTTCAAACGGATAATGGATACGCGGGGGTTCAACCTGGTCTCCATAGGTCCGAAACTCTTCGATGGTCATAGATCCGCCAAAACACTTGAGAGCCTCCCGTTTGGGTGCTGGCCATGTCGACGTATATTTTCCAATAGATCGTCGTTTAAACATTGCAAGGAATGACTGAATCTCACCGGACCGTGATGTCCCCATATCGAGAGCATATGCTTTCGCACACGCCCATGAGCAAAAGTTCCCTATGCACGAAAACCGATCTAATTTTGATTCATATTTGATGGGGAGGTGGATCGGGGGATCTATGGGGAGTGCGTGGACGCACCACCAGCAGACCAGACCAGCTGGACTCTGTCCAGCTGTTTCCCCAGAACTCATTAAACTTAAAAAACTAAAAATCTTTAATAACAGATGCTTTTATCAATTGATTGTGGAATTAAGAATCTTGCCATGTGTTTGATTGATCCCTCGACAAAAAAGATTCACCAATGGGATGTCTCTGGTGTACCACCCAAACACGCCGATGGTATTTTTCCGTGTATGGTCAAACACTTGAACGCCAAACCCTGGGTCCTCGAAGCCAAGACGGTACTCATAGAAAAACAGCCAGACCGGAACCGTGGTATGAAAGGTATAGAAAACCTGTTACACACGTACTTTTTGGTCAAGGAAAAGGACGTTGTGATATGGGACGCGCGTCACAAGATTCCAGATCACGCGGGAGCAGGTAAGGCCATGTATGCAAAGCGCAAGAAGGCTTCGGTCGAACGGGCCCGGACGTTTATTTCAAAGGAAAATGAAAACTGGGTCAAGTTTTTTGACGATCACAAAAAGAAGGACGACCTCGCGGACACGGTCATGCAAGCCCTTTCGTTTATCGATAAGCGGCCCGTAGACGATGAGCCGAAAAAAACAAAAAAGGTCGCGCCTCGAAAACCTACGGATAATCAGACACGTACAAAGTACTCAAAGGCGAATCTTGCTTGGTTAGTGAAGACCGGGGCCAAGCAGGATGCGCGGTTCAAAAAGGACCTCACACGGTACTATTCTTCAATCGATGAATTAAAATCTGAGTTTAACTTAGTATGAATGCATCGTTTCAACCAGTTATATTATTTATAATAGCGGGTGTCGTGTTATTACTTTTAGGCGTGTATTACTTCGTAAATACTTCAGCGTCATCATCGCCAATACTCAGTCTGTCCCCTGCTTTAACGACTGATCTGTCTTCGGTTGTAGCACCTGCTCCGGCTCTAGCACCTGCTCTAGCACCTGCCTATGCACCTGCTCCGGCTCTAGCACCTGCTCTAGCACCTGCCTACGCA
>Ga0214170_1000213_pt1 | contig 24530 bp, 27 predicted proteins | sample TroBogEpilimnion_2_FD_153008 | JGI IMG/M metagenome (GOLD analysis project Ga0214170, IMG submission 153008) | Freshwater microbial communities from Trout Bog Lake, WI - 27JUN2007 epilimnion | ecosystem: Environmental > Aquatic > Freshwater > Lake > Epilimnion/Euphotic zone | place: Trout Bog... | reverse complement strand
CTCACCGCCCATATAGCTTACTAATAAGAAGCGCCAGTTGGCACGGTTGTAGTTGTAGAATCTATTGGGACTGGCTATGCGCCCCAGTTGTTCATCAACAATTTGAATTATACTCATACTCTATGTCCTTGTATTGTTGGGCCTTTATAAACACCCTGATGTCCCCAACGCTGTGTGTTTACTGGATACATCGATAAATCTCTCTTCACTGGGAATAGATAATCAACCATATACCCCAATGCATCATTCATATGGTCATAGCCACTGTCTTTATCTGGCTGTACTGTGCCTTCCTTATAGGTATGGCGCTCTAATGATTCTATCGTGTATTTACATGAGTTTGCGATAAACAGGTGTCTTTTACCATCAGAACCGCATAATCTGGAATTGACAGCATTAATACGATCTCTAACTTGTGTATGAGCATTAGGGGCTTTGACTATGAATCCATTGTTAGCCAAGATAGATAAATCTGTCGCACCTCCTGCTGATGTCTTACGCTGTCTTGCCGCAGGATCAGGATAGATCCACATTTTACTCTTGGGGTAACGCTCTTTTAGTTCGTCAGCCATTTCTTGTGTGTTGCTGGAGAACATTCTAATCTCATCGATAATGAATAAATCATCATTACGGCGCACGGCAATTACAGCACTCATAGGATCAATGTTAAAGTCCATACCTATATAAAGCACATCAACATTGATATTCTCAGGTGGTGTTATTGTGTTCAGCTTACGGTCAAAAGCATAATAGATTCGGCCACTATAAGTTTCAAATGTAGCCATGAATTCTTGACGAAACTGTCTCTCATCAAGGTCACGCATTGCCGCATCTATTTCTGCCTTACTTACTTGCCCACCTTCAATAGTGGTGTACTGAAAACTCTTCCAAGCATCGGGGAATTCTTCTTCCATTTGATACAGTTCATAGGCCCAGTTTGTAATACCTTTTGGAGTACCAATGAACATGGCCTTGCCTTCACGATCAGCTAGTGTAGGACGCAATACTTCAAAGAATGCTTCGGGATCCACATCGGCGAATTCGTCCATGATCAAATAGTCAAGTCCAACTCCACGCAAGCTGTCTTCATTGTCTGCACCTTTTAGTGCTATGGTTGATCCATTCTTTAATTGGATACTGAGTTCACTTTCATTTGCCTTGCGGATCCAGCGTAGGTCGGAGAGTTTTTGTTTTAGTTTGCGCCAAACAATCATCTTGGCCTGTTTGTAAGTAGGTGCAACATACCATACTTCTTGGTCCGGGACTCTGGCGTGGAAACAAAGTTCTCTTATAGCCAAATGGGTCTTACCAAAGCGTCGCCCGGCCACAACAACCTTAAACCTATGGTTATCATCCGCGATAGTTTGTTGTGGAACGCTTAATGCCATTAATGAGTTACAAATTTAATAATAGTTTCTAGGTGTCCGAATACTAGGCTAAGAAGTGTTAATACAGCTCCTCCTACCCACACCCATTTATCTTTGAATTTAGTAAGGTCATTTAATAGACCCATTACTTTTGCATGTTCTTTAGAATTTTCTTCGCGAACATGATCCAGTTGATCAATTAATTTATTATGACTATCGATGATGTTTTGTCTAACTTCGTCTATTTTCTCAGTTACACCATCCATCTTTGTTTCTAGTACAGCTACTCGTTCATTTGTTGTAGGCATTATAGTTCACCATCCGACCAAGGTAAAGGTTGATTTGCGGCTGAATCCTGGGGATTATCACTTTGGCCGAGGATATTTTTGCCCAGCCAAATTAGCAAAGTAGCATTACCCGCCATAGCTACTTTAATCTGTGCTGAACGCAGTCTGCGTTTCAGTTCTGCACGGCCTTTTGCAATATAATCCGCAAAGTTGTATTTTAGGGTATCTGGCTTGACTTGGAACCAATCTGCCATCTCTTCTAGAGTACAGCCCATTGCGGCCAGCTTCCATACTTCATCAGGAGGTACAACCTTACGGTTTGCACCTCTCCCAACAACTAAGCCGTCCTTGGTAACTGTGCCCCATTTTGGCTGTTGGCGGGATCGATATTCCCATTTAACTGCGTATTCCTGAATGGGAGTCTCAGCCGGAATTTCACACGCACAGTCGTGTTCGTGTGAGCATTCCGTGTTATTAACTGTATTGGGTGGGGTCGCGACTATAACGCCGCTGTCGATTATTGTGGCCATCTTGTATTTATTGGATGGCTTAAAAATCAGTCAATTATTGTGGTAATTTAAGTAAGATTTGTCCTATGGCCGTACTAAGGACTTCTTCATTATGTTGTAGCTGTTTAATTAATTGATTCTGCTGTTGCAACATTTTAGTAGCTTCTAATAACTGTTGCTGGCTTTCTCTTAAATTAGTTTCTAATAGGTTTATACGAACATTATTCTGTATAAGCATATCGTAAGGGTCGATATTAAACTGTATCATCATTTAGCTCCATTAGGTCGCTAAAATTATTTACTCGATTAAAAGTTTGTGTTAGGATAATAGCGTAATCTGTGCCTTCAAACAGCTTGTTCCAGCGTTCAATTGGGGCCATGGCAAAGTCTTTGGGTAAATTGTTTCTTTGCTTACCTTTGGCTTCATTGACCATATCTTGTATGATATCTAATACACTACGATTAGTGCCCTGTGTGGTCTTAAAGCCTTTTAAGGGTTGTCTAATAAAGTAGTTCCAATCTGAGTCAAGTTCTATTGCATCGGCTATTTCTTGTACGCAATGTCTTATATGTTTGCACAATTCTTGGCGTTGTTCCAAGGTTTGCTTTACATAAGTGGTTGAATAATTAAAGCCTTCGCGGGGAAGCAATTTCTCTGTTCTTTGGTATCTGATTACTTTCATTTTGTTCTAGCCTTTCTTTTGTGAATATCCATGCCTCTAGTTCTATAGTTTGTTTTGCTTAATAATTGTTTATATACGCCTTGTTTTTGGCATTGTTCTGTGCGGGTAATTAGGGTAATGTTGTCCTTTGTCCAGGCCTTTTCCCAGTCTATGCGGGTCATTACTAGATCATCACCACCACGACCTCTTTGTTCCCAATAGCCATTCCACAGTTGGTAAAAGTCTTCAAAGTCTAATTCAAATTCTTCTTGGCGATATTTGGCCTGTGCTTTTACCTTGAGAAAGGGAATATACATGCTGTGTTTGTAAGGGTCCGGACCGCATTTCCAAACATGTGGTCTTTCAACACCTCTGGCATTGCCTCCCTTTGTTCTTTTAACTTTATCGATTGGCATTACTTGCCTCCTTTGATCTTGTAATATATTTATACTATATAATAAAAAACCGGTAGATATCAAGCATTTCGGCTATATCGTTTCAAAATGTATTCAACATATCTTCTTTGCTTTTGACTGAGCTTTCGATTTTCTCGCCAATATTTCAAAACTCTAGCAATGAATTCAAATTGTCTAGCAGTAGTTTGCCAATGTAGTTCAGGATGGGTAAGCCAATGTTCGGCATCTTGCATTAATATCTCATCTATCATACAAATATTTAGTGGGTTATAAATATAATATGAAAAAAATTTGTGTATATGCCATTGCTCTTAATGAAGAGAAATATGTAGAGAAATTTGTAGCCAGTTGTAGGGGTGCTGACCTTATTGTTATTGCTGATACTGGTTCAACAGATCGTACAGTAGAACTAGCCCGTAGCTTAGGTGTTAGTGTTTATGAGATCAGTATTAAACCTTGGCGCTTTGATCATGCTCGCAATGCTAGTCTAGCTCTTATACCTGCAGACTATGATATCTGTGTTAGTATGGATTTGGATGAAGTTCTACTAGAAGGTTGGAGAGATCAAATATTAGATGTTTGGACTCCTACTACTACTCGTATGCAGTATAGATTCAACAATGGAATGGGTAACATATTCAATGCTACCAAAGTACATGCTAGACATGGATATGCTTGGCATCATTTGTGTCATGAAATGATTGAAATAGATCCTCGCATGAAGGAAACTTGGGCAACTACAAATGAAATCTTAATTGAACACTATCCAGATCCCACCAAATCTCGTGGACAATATTTGCCTATGTTAAGAGCTGGAGTTACAGAAAGACCACAGGATCATAGAGACAGTTGGTATCTAGCTAGAGAATTTTATTATGTGAGTGATTGGAACCAAGCTATTAAAGAATGGGCAAGATACTTAAAATTACCTACAGCCACTTGGCATCATGAGCGTAGTTTTGCACTTCGTCATATGGGCAAATGTTATATGCAATTAAAAGATCATACCAATGCTCTTAAACACTTTAGGCTAGCTATAGATGAAAGCCGTTATATTCGTGATACTTGGTGTGACCTAGCACAGGCCTGTTATGAACTGGGTCAATGGCAAGAATGTTTTTATGCCGCTATACAAGGTCTTACTATTACTAATCGCGAATATGTGTTTACAAGTACACCTGAACCATGGGGATGGAAATTGTATGATCTTGCCGCATTGGCCGCACACAATCTAGGTATCAAGGAAGAAGCTATCAAATATGGAGCAAAGGCCTTGGAGCATAATATGTCAGATCCTAGGCTATTAAAGAACCTAGAATTTTATCTCAAGTAGTTAGAGAATCTTCCATAATTTCATCTAGATCCGCCATCATTTGTTCTAAAATTACTCTGCTATCTTCAGGAAGATGATTCGGGGCTTTGATTATATCTGTGATTTTATTCTGATTTTCTTTTATTTGTTCTAATACTTTTACTGCTTTCATATAATTCCTAAGTAATTGTTTATTATATAGATTTAACTAGAAAGGTCAAACTGCGTTTGCCCATTTAGTTAGTAACTTCGTTTCGTATGACTCAACTCATTTACTAACTAAAATTTGAAGTTAAAACGCGAAGCGAGCCAACAGGCGCGAAGCGATTTAACTGAAATAGGCAAACGCTTTGCGTTTGACTATGAATGATTTTCAAGTCGTGACTAGCAACAGCCATTTTTTCAGATTTGAAAATCCTAGAGACCATCGTTTATCATGTTTATACCCTTGGCTGTCTCTGCCTGACATTATTCAATTAGATCCCTGCGTCTAATTCACAACCTTTTCAGTCAACCCATATTTGTAGGTAACCGCACAAACCTAGACAGTGAGTCTGCCATCAGTTAGGAATTGAATAATATATATCGGGTGGGTCCTGTTTTAACCCCGTTAAGGAGCCTATTGTTAGCCATGTTTGTTTGCCTGAATACTTCTCTGTAATATATTTATATTTTATTGTAAAAAAGCCCTGGTAATCAAGGCTTTTAGATAAAATTGAGGGGACATCTGCTCGTCTGCCAATGCGTTGATGCCTAGGGAGGAAAACGGACAAAATTCCCTAGTTCAGCCTACCCTCGCGGTCCGTTAACCTGTTAATTAGGCAGATCTATTTTTAACTCTGACTCTAAAATTTCTACGATCAATTAGACCATTGGCAGTATTAACTGTACAAGTGACTGTATAGGTACGCTCATTTTGGCCACCACTTAAAGTAATATAAGTTTGAAGACCACCATTGGCAATTCCACTATTAACATTAACAATTGGTTGTGGATCATTAGCACGAACTTGTAGTGTATAACTTGTGCTACCAATTGTATCACCATTAACTAACCATTGACTCCAATCGAATGTATAGGTAAGAACTGCGGCTGGATCTTTATCAATTGTTAATAATTCATTTATTATTTGAAATCCTGTTGTTGCTGTCATTTTTATTATCCTTTAATCTTAATGAGTTATTATATAATTTGATAGTATTTCTGGCGCAATCATCCATTCTCTATCTTCATGTTCAATATACCAAACAATACTTGTATCTATCCGTAGTTTACCATAGGTAGCATAGAATGTTGATGTGCTGGATAAGTTAGCGGCACCTTGTTTTGTAGTTGCAACATTATCCAACTCTGCAAATAGATTGCTTTGACTTGCCAAATGGCCTGCAAAAATTGCAGTCTTAATTGTATTGGCATGAATAGTTGTAGAACTTTGTAAACTTGCACCATCTAATATTAATGCATATACATCATAGGTAGCTGTTATAGTTGAACTAGAATTCAATTGTGCTGATACAGTTCTAAACTTAGTTGCACTTGATGTTAATGATGATGTAGATGTTAGATATGCAGTTGTTTGAACAACATGACCTAAAACAGCCGAAATTGAACTTGTAGATGTTAGATGTGCTTGTACAGTATCTTTAACTTGTTCAATACCTGTCAATGATGTAGTTGCTGTTAATTGTGCTGAAACATGTCTAATTCTTGTTGCATTTGCTGTTAAAGTACATGTATCTGACATTAACTCTGCAAATTGTTTTGTTCTTATACCTTGTGCAGTTAATAATGTAGAAACACTTAATTGTGCTTGAGCAGATTGAACATGACCTAAACTTGCAGTTAATGAAGTGGTTGCAGTCAAGTATGCACCATTCCATGGCAAGTTATCATCATCCACACTATTATCAAAGTGGAACAAGGCATTTACATTTGGACCGTTACTCCATGGAGTTGTTGGTACTGTATAACTTGTATCGGTTGGTTGTGTTAAAACATCTTTGGTTAATAAGAATTCATCAATATAAAAAGTTGGACGACTATATTGAATATCATTTAACCAACGACCAATATACATTGGACTATTAATATAACCTAATGTACCTTGTAGAGTAAATGTGCTTATTCTAGAACCATTGGCAAAAATAGCACCTTGACTACCATTGTTAACAACACGAATATGGTTCCAAGAACCTGCTGGTAATACATTAGATGTATTAATCGAACCTAGACTATTACCATTGGTATCATATTCGTTGATATAAAATGCAGAATTTTGAGGACTACCGTTGTTAGTACTGAAACCGATATCAAATGTTGCTCGAGAATTTACATCCTGTTGCCATAAGATACCTGTAATACTTTGTTTGGTACTTGGAGTAATGTATAACCAAAAATCCAAAGTTTTCCAAAGATTCAAATAGTTACCAGGAACATAATAAACACTTGGTTGTTGATTTGGTAATTGGCCAATCCAATCTATGTTGGTCCAAGAATTTATACTACTGTTAGAATAATATCCACCAGCTATCCAAGTATTGTTACCATAAGTTAATCCATTAACATATTGATTAATATCAATATTAACAGTAGGATCGACCCATGGTGTACTTGGATTTGGACTTGTAAATGTTGGACTAATTACTGTCCAAGAATTTAGATTACTTGTGCTACTTACTAAGATTTTATTTGTTGCAGTACGAGCTACAAATTGTCCATCGGCATAGGCAACAGAAATAATATCATCTGTTGTATTGCTTGTTCTTAGATAGATAGCGGCTTGATTATTTGTTGCACTAAAGGCAAAATCGATATCATCGGTAGTTATTGTACCAATAATACCGCCTGTACCTACAAATACAAAATTATAACCATCATTGGCTGTTGCTAACCATTTTTTACTAGCCCATACTGGAGGCATTGAACTTGGAGGATAAACAATACTGGTTCGCCAATCTCTAGTTAATCCATCAGGATTTTCTATTCTACTATAAGCAATTATTGGACCAAAAACTGAATCAGAACCTGCGGCAACAATAGCCTTACCTGTTGTATTAAATCCTGTACTAGGATTTACATAGGTAAATTCGCAAACACTTACATCCCATAATGTATCAACATATCCAGGAGTATATAAACTATCTAATCCAGTCCAAGTTGTTAAATTTGTACTTTTATAAATTTGATTACCGGCAGTTAAAACATATAATCCATTAACAAATGTAATCTTAGTTATAGTATTGTGAAAATTACTTGTACTGGTTAATTGTGTCCAACCAACACCATCTATTGATGTATAAAAATATTGACTACTGTTATCTGTAATATCTAGAACAAATTGATTGTTAACAAAATATAATTTGCCCCAAGTATAAATGTCAGTAGTATTATAATATGGATCCGGTAAATTGTTAAGAGCAGATGTCCAAGTTATACCATCTGTACTAGAAAAACTATATGAAGGTTCGGCATCTACAATTTGTAATGGAATATTCAATGCTAAGAATTTTCCATTACCATAAACTGGACCTAAATCAACAAGACCACCGGCAGTTCTTGCATCAAATCTAAGACTCGATCCGAATTTTTTAATATTACTATCAAATCCAATACCTGAATAATTTGATCCACTAATAATGTATGGGTCAATATATCTAGTTGTACCATCAAGTACAGCACGAGTTAAGGTAAATGTGCTGGTTAATTGTGCTTCAGCAGATTGTATACCAGGATAATAATTTGGTATTGTTATTGGTGTTAATTCAGCCGTGACTGTTGAACTAACAGTTAACTGTGAATTGGCATCGGCTGTATAGACAAAATAAGTATCATCTATATAACCATCGACTAGATAGGTTATATCCATGATTTAATCCTTAGGCAAGTTTTGTAATTTTGAACAAAATATTATCAAAAGCGTAAGCATCAGTAGCGTTTGATTGATTCCAAATTCTTAATTGATATTTTTTACTTGTATCTACCGATAACTTAAAAGTTAATCCAGGAAATTCTACGCCAGCCCCAGGATATTGAGCATCATCGATAATTATACTACCGGTATCAGTTTCGATCCATTGGAAATGTACTTGATATCCAGATGCGTTATTAAAAATCATTGTTGATATTTCTATCCACCAATCTCCCGATGGAATTACAAAAGATCTGTTTGAACTATCTAATGTTATACCAGTCCCCCAATCTTTTATAGGTATTAAATCAACTCTTAATTGTTGGCTACTACTTGGTAATCCTAAATCAGCAAATTGAAAAGTCGCCCAATATTGAGAAATTGATGAACCACCGCCTGCTGATGCCCAACTTGTCGAACTACCATCGGTAGTTAAGAATTTACCGCTATTACCTGTTTGACTTGGAATAGGACTTGTTACCCAAATTGTTGTACCATCACCATTGGATTGAAGTACTTGATTACTTGTTCCATTTCCTGATGGAAATGTAAATGAAGGTAATGATGGAATTGTTGGAGTGTTTATTAAATCATTATAACTACCTGATGTTGCTACTGTAGCAAGATTAGGTTTATCTGTTAAACTGTTGTAACTTATAGATCCTGAAGTATTACCATTGGTAGCATAACTCAAACTGTTCCAAGCAGTTGAGCCATCACCAAACTTTAATTTTTTTGTATCTGTTTCTAATCCAGGCTCACCTGTAGCAAGAACGGGATTGTTTGCGGTCCAGTTTGCCGAGGTATCACGGCGTAATTTAATTGTTGTCATTTTATTTTATCCTTTTAACTTAATTGTGTAATTAATACAGTAATTTTTCCTTGTAAACCGCCATAAGTTCCAGAGTTTGGATTACCTATTGCTATCCAACCAGCATTAATATTTCTTATAAATGTTCTGGAAACCAATCCATATCCTTCATTGTTAGAAAAAGGTTCATCTGTTAATAATGGTATATTAGAAATATAGCCGGCTGTTCCACTGTGGGCCGCAGAAGTATCAAAACCTATCGAATTTGTATCAACAGCGCCATTACCAAAATTTGGATTCCACATAAGGTAAACGGATACTGTATTATTCGAAGAAAATAATTCTAAATTAATATTAAAATTATATTTTCCAGAAGGAAGATAAAATGCACCTCTTTGACTATTAGTAGACCAAATAGTAGTACTATTTGAATAAGATTGAGGATTACCACCTGAACCTATTGAAGCACCTGATATATTAGTTTCACCAGCAAACCAAATTGTTGTCCATCCGGGATTTCCAAAGGTATTATTATTATTACACATATCTAGAGAAAATTGTGTATTAATATCATAACCTGAAACAGTTGTATGATATCTATCTGTATATGTAGTAGTACCACTTTCTACATAAAGATATGGCGAACCACCACTAACACTTCCCCAACTTGTCGATGTACCATTAGTAGTTAAATATTTTCCACTATTTCCTGTTTGACTTGGTAATGTAATATCTGCTCCGGCTGGTCCAGTATCCCCTTGTGGTCCAGTATCCCCTTGTGGTCCAGTTGCACCAGTTGTACCCTGTGCTCCTGTTGGTCCAGTATCACCTTGTGGTCCTTGTGCTCCAGTTGCGCCAGTTGGTCCTCTATAATCTTCGCCACTTGGATCACTTCCAGTAGCAGTACCGCCATCCTCGATGCCGGTTGTTGTGACAGCACTATTGCCGCCATCTAAATTTGTTGTTAAGTCTATAACCAATTGGTTATTAATGACTTCTGTTGAAATCTTTGATCCACCTGCAATGGTGAATGTATCATTAAGGCTACCATTAATAGTGCCTGTATCACCTGCTATGTTTATAGAGGCATTGTCTAAATTACTAAAATTATTATCTAACTCTGTACGAGTTAGAGGCGCACCTTTAATGGCGCGAGTTACTATCACTGGCTTGGTCATCGTTTGTCCTTTTTAATTAAACGGGATAGGGAGGAGGGTCACTCCTCCCCCTTGTTTGCCTACTTACTTTTATTGATACAATGGCATCCAATATGCACTACCACTTACAATTATTTTAGTCCAGGCCACTGGAGTATCCAATGTTCCTTCGAAATAACTTGTATTGTAAGTCATTGGAGCATCAGTTGCTACAACTGCTTGATAGCTTTCACCAGTAGCACCAGTAGCACCAGTTGGGCCTGTATCACCAGTCATACCTGGAGATCCAGTAGGTCCTGTATTGCCAGTTGCACCTGTTGCTCCAGTATCACCCTGAGGTCCAGTATCACCCTGAGGTCCGGTAGCTCCAGTAGCACCTGTATTACCAGTTACACCTTGTGGGCCTTCTGAACCCATAGGTCCTTGAGCACCAGTTGCTCCAGTATCACCTTGTGATCCGGTTGCACCCATTGGACCTGTATCACCAGTTGCACCCATTGGACCTGTAGGGCCTGTGGCACCAGTTGCTCCAGTATCACCTTGTGATCCTGTTGCACCCATTGGACCTGTATCACCTTGAGATCCAGTTGCTCCAGTAGCGCCGGTAGCGCCGGTAGCACCCATGTTACCTTGGTCACCTTTAATTTGACCTACATCACTGAATCCACTACCATTCCATACATTTAGATGACCATTATCTTCTTGAATAATACCATCACCAATTTGTAGACTTGAAGTATTATAACCAGCAAGTTCTCCAGCATTAGCAACAGCATTTACAATGCGAACACTAGTACCGTTAGCACCTGTTGGGCCCATTGGACCTGTATCACCTTGAGCACCTGTAGCACCATCATTACCATTAGCACCTGTTGGGCCCATTGGTCCTGTATCACCTGTATCACCTTTTGGTCCAGTGTCGCCCATAGCGCCTTGTGGTCCAGTATCTCCCATTGCGCCAGCATTACCTGTAGCTCCAGTAGCACCTGTAGCTCCAGTTACGCCTTGAATACCTTGTGCGCCTTGTGGTCCAGTTGCGCCTTGTGGTCCTGTATCGCCAGTAACACCTGTAGGGCCTGTGGCACCAGTTGCGCCAGTATCGCCTGTGGCACCAGTTGCGCCAGTATCGCCTGTGGCACCAGTTGCACCTGTCGCTCCAGTTGCACCTGAATTGGAACCATCAATAGTTACACTTTTGGTAGCACTATCTACTGTTACAGTAATACCATTGGCACCTGTAACATTAAGTGTGCCGTTAAGATCAATGGCCGTTGTATTTGTACCATCATTGACGCTGATGGTTGCGTTTTGTAAATTTGTAAAATTACTATCACCTTCTGCAATGGTTAAAGGCGCACCTTTGCCAGCACGGGTGATAATTGTTGGTTTTGTTGTCATGTTTCGCTCCTAGGTTGGTATGACTGTTTTTATAGCATTAGGGCACAAGGCCCTAATTAGTTCACTTTAAGCTAATGCGACTGACAAATTACCAGAAGTAATCTGGAATGTATCGCCATTTAAGATTGATTTACTTGTTGTTACTGCTCCGAAGAACAATACATGTCCACCAGTTGCGGCATCCATAATTGCAATGTGAGTAATTGTACCCCAATCAGCTGTTGCTGTTGGGAATGTAATTGTTGCGTTTATTGCTGAACTTGTTGTACCACCACTTGTTGAAGCAGTAGCAAAAGTAGCTGATTGACGGCTATATCCACCAGCTGAAATCTCATCGGTTGTTGTACCGGCTTGTAAATTTGCCATGGCATTTCCACTTGTATTTGTGAATAATGCAACATAGCGTCCACTTGGTTGTGAATAATTTGTTGATGTTAGAACATGATTAAGTAAAGATGATTCTAAATAATTGCTTGCGGCGCTCATATGTTTCTCCTTAAGGGTTATATGGATTTCGCGAATCTCAGTATTATTTATAGCAAACTTAAAAAATCATTAGAAAACCCTATAAATCCCGGAAAAAAGGTCAAAAAAGATTTTGGATTGTAAATACTCCATGGATAAAAATAAATTGAGAGAACTAATTGAACAAGTTGCCATTATCAAGGATGTTGGGACAGATGTCGGGCCGAGCGGAATACCATTAACAGGTGTTCGAAAGGCAAGACCTAAAAAAATAATCGAAACTGTTATAAATGAATTTGGTGAAGAAAAACAAATTGAAGTTGAAATGGTTACTTCTAATTCAACATTAGGTTACATTATTGATGAATTAAAAGACAATTATCGATTATGTGAATTAGGTTGTGGTGAAATGGTTAATAATCAACAGATTTATAAAAGATTGGTACATACACCTGAAAATCATTGGCGTACTCAATGTGTTAATTGTAAAAAAGTTATAGGGCCAGATGGTGAATTAATTTATGGTACTTTGAATGTACAAAGAGCCTTTTCTGCACACTTTTCTGCAAAACAAAATAAATAAGTGTGTTAGGGAGATAATGTAATACAAGGCTTTGCATTACATGTTCTGACACCATTAGACCTAATCCTAATGGAATTTCTCCGGGCTACAGCCATTGCCCGAATTCTCTGTTCTGGTATCTCCCTAACACCTTTTACCACTTCTTTTCTGGACAATGAAATATTGGAATGAATGTTTTAATTGTCATCAAACAACCACATACCCCGCACTTATCCGTTTGAGGATTAAATCTTTCGCATTTGGTACAAATTTCAAAGCGTTCTCTTGCCTGTGGATTTTGTACAAATCTAGTTATGAGATCGGCTAGTTGGTTCATCTTGATACTATTGAAAAAATAACACATCCTGGGCCAGCATTTGCAGTATCGGAAGAATTAGTTCCACCACTAACAGCATTGCCGGATCCACCATGCCCATAATAATTACTTGGTTGAATTGTGCCAGTAGCATAAGCATTTGATCCAGTAATTGAAAAATTCGAAGAATAAAAACTATTACTTGGATTTATAATTGTAATTTTACAATCATTAGTTGGTGTTGTACCATTCAAATAATTTCCAGGAATAATTACATAATCACCTGCAGAATAAAAATATGAACTTGCAAAAATTTGTAAATTTCCATATCCTGATCCTACTGTAAAAATTTCAATAATACCTAAATCAGCAATAGGAGTAAATCGAGCTCCATTACTATGGTATGAATAATAAGATCCGGATGCAAAAGTCCAAGCGGTTGGATTATTTTCTGTTAACAAATCTAAAGTTGGATTATTAACATTGGTACCAGCATTATAATTACCACCACCTGCACCGCCAGATCCAAATATATTATGTGATAATAAATTACTAGTAATACCAGGGCCTGGAACCCAAAATTCGAGATTTCCAGTATATGCTCCAGATCCACTAGGAACAGTTATACCTGCATTAGATCCATTGGCTCCTGCACCAGCCGCACCTACTTGTCCTATTCCACTTGTTACATGATTTTTAGCATTATAAGCAGATTCTAAAAGTCTTTGATCACCTGAACTTGGAGCATAGGCATAGTTATAACTAAGAGGAGATAATCCTCCTGCTCCACTTGCACCTCCTTGCCATGATAATCCTTGGTTAGCTGTACCTCCAGAATTAGCAGAATTAGTAGATCCTCCAGGAGCACCGCCTTTGGCAATATATCCAAATGCAGTTGTATCTCCACCATAAGATCCTAAACTACCTCCAGCACCAACTACAATAGAAGGGCTAGGAACTGTATAAGAACCATTACTAATACCAGGTAAGGCTAAATTATTGATATAACAATAACCTCCACCTCCACCTCCACCACCGGGAGTAGATGCATTTCCACCACCACCACCACCGACTAATTCCATTGAAATTAATCCATAATAAAAATCATCAAATGGTAAAATTAATGTATATGTACCTGGTGTTAAATATGTTCCAGTATTTGGTGTAATACCGGTTCCTTTACTTAAAGCTATTGTGTAAGTATTATTTGTTGTTAATGATTCACTAGTATCTGTAGATTTGACTTGATGATAAATGATAGTATCAGTTGTTCCACCAGGCATTCCATGATATAAAATAGTACTAAAAACACTATTAACTTGTGTTTTAGTTCCTGTATATGTGAATACTGAATTTGGATTTGAATAATTTATACTAAACATTCCACTATTGGTAGATGTTAATGTAATTGTAAATTGTGCACCAGTTGGATCTAGATCTGTAATAAAACATCCAGAAAATGCTTGACTAGTAGTTTGATTATTATAGGCTTGTCCACTTGATAAAATACCCCCAGCTACAAAAGTTGTTTCTATATTACCATTAAAATTAATAAGTTGAGTTTTAGAAATTTGAGTACTTCTTGGAGTAGTCAAAGCATAACTAATACCAAAGTTATTTGTAAAATTACCGCCTGGGGTCAAACTAATATTTTGTAAACTATTATTAATTTGAGCCCTAGTACCAGTTAATGTTAAAACTTTAGTCACTGAATTAAAACTACTAGATGCTTGACCAGTAGGAACACTTAAACTTATTACAGCTTGGACATCACTAGGAGTAATTGTAAGAGTATAACCTGTACTATCAACAAAAGCCGCATCTACAATTTGAATATAAGGATTAATTGTTTGTACAGTATCTTCAATATAAGACATTGGATTTGGTACTAATCCAAGAGTATAATTATTACCAGTTGTAAAATAAATTACATTTGATGCTGTAATTGCTGAATTTGTAAATTTGTATTCATCGATTACACATCCAGAATCAATGGTAACATAATAATTTGTATTGTCCCTTAAGTATTGAAATAAATTTACGACAACACTTCCATTTACAAATGTAATATTTGTAGTATCTGTAATAGCAAAAGAATGTACTAGACCGGAAGAATTGTACAATTTAATTGATCCAGTTGTTCCTCTATCAACCCATCTATTAAAATTAATAGTTATATTGGTACCGCCATAAGAACTAGTACCGGGCATTGGATTACTTGTATTAAATGTTGGTCCGGTTGATGGAGTTGTATAAGTTAAAGTAGTACCGGGCATTGGATTTCCGCTAATATCTACAAAAAATCCATAAGGTATTGATACACTATAGCTTGTACTAGGAGAATATGTAATTCCTAAATCAAATGCTGTAAGAGTAACAGTGGTGACTTTGGTTATACCAACAAAATCTGAACAAGTAAAAAAACTAGAAACTAAAAAAGTTGCAGGAGCAATACCTATATTCTTTTGAGGTTGGGTTACATTTAATGTACTTGTACATGTTAAATTGGCATTGAATAATCTAATTGACATCTATTAACCGTCCTGATTTGATAATGAAAGATTTGGAGAAGTTGGTGTTATGGAACTTACTACTGTACCACCTCCTGTTGTTATGTTAGCTGTTCCTGTTCCAAGTAAAACTTGTCTATCATAAGTTAATGTTGGAGTAATTGATCCGGTTGATCCAGCCGATGCTATTCCACCATTATCTGTAGTCCAAACAACTGTTGTAGAATCAGAAATTTGAGTATTTCCATTAATTCCGCAAGCATCTTTGACACAATTACTTGTCATTGTTAAATGATAAGTTGTTGCCGGAGCAAAATCACTAGTTGGGTTAATCCATAAAGTATTTCCCGATACCCAAACTAAATTACTTGTATGAGCATTAGAAAAAGTCTTTGATAAATCTATAACCTGTTGACCACTAATTGTAATTGTTCCTGTTGTTTGTAATGTGATAGGTTCATTATATACCAAACCGATGTTAGATTGAACATAGACTTTGGAATGTGGCGTTATTTCTTCAACATTAGGCAAAGTTTCTGTTATAAATTTAATTAAATTTAATGAATTACTATTACAATTATTTGAAGGAGTTACTAAAGGATCTCCTGTTACTGAATAAGGATTTGCATTACCAGTATGAAAATTCCAAACAGTTGGATCTGTAATACCTGGACTTAAACATCCATTTTGTGTAACAAATCCCGCTGTCATTAAAATATAATAATCAACACCGATTGTTCTTGTAGCAAATGGAATTGATACAACATTTTTATCAATAGTGACTGCACTAGCAGAAACAGTAGAAATTAATGTTCCATCACTTTGATACAAATAGGCATTACCTGTTCCTTTACTTAATGCTGAATAAGCTGGAGCAAATCTAATTGAATAACTTCCAGAAATAGGAGCATTATCTGGTAAGGTTGTATAATCTACTAAAGGATCTAAACTTGATCTATCAGGAGGATAATATTGGTTTATGGTAATAAAACAAGGATTACTGCCACCTGATCCTCCACTACCACCTGAACCATTCATACCACCTAATGCACTACTAGGTACCCAATTTTGTCCATTCCATTCTAGATAATCACCACTGGCTGGAACTACTGTAGTTGTATCAACATCATTTAATGCATCAATACTGGCATTAAGGCTAACAACACCTCCTGAACTAACATTAATACCTGTACCACTAGTTACACCGCCAGTAAATTGTTTGTTAAGATTACCTTGAATACTAGAAACAGTATCTGGGCTTAATACACCTGCACTTTCTAAACTACTTAAAATGCTTGAACCAAGACCTTGCCAGTTAATCTGACTAGCAACATAGGCCGCAATAATACCTAAACCTAAGCCACTTAAAGCTGATAAACTACTTCCACTACCACCTGTGACTGGAGTATTGTATGGTAATACATCAGGAGCTTGTACATAGGTAAATGGTAGACCTGCACTTGCTGGACTAAATTTACTTGTACCTTGTTGGTTACCTGCACGAACTTTGAAATACCAAGTGGCTGTTTGTAATTCAACAGTCTTAAAACTTGTTGTTGAACCGGTAGTAAATGGTCCGCTATTGGCACTACGAGTAGAACCTTGGAACACATAATTTACACCATCGCTTGATGCCCAAAATTCCATATCAGTAACAACACCACTAGGTACCGTAGCTGTAATTGTAATACTTGGTTGGCTTGAAATTGTTGAACTTGCTACTGTAGGTGCAATTGGAGTTCCGATTGCCGCCAAATTAGGATTACTACTTGTTCCTAATAATGGAGTAAATTGATCAATGGTATCAACAGTATAAACATCTGGATTATAACTTAGACCAGTTACAGTTATAGTTAATTCACCCTTATCATCTTCATTTTTAACTAATTTAATAACACGAAATTGACGATTAGTAAATCCATAAGTTGCATTGGTTAATCCAAATACATCTCCAATTTGTAAATTATAACTGGAAAAATCTGTCTTAAATTCTACGGCTAGATCTTCTCTACTTTGACGAAGAATAATATTTCCTACAATAGCCGCTTGAACTTGATTATTAATAAAATCATGTTGAAGTTTAAGAACATTAACAGGTTCATTATAATCTAAATCAGCACTAGGTAAATCAATACGAATGTAATTGTTTTGATCTCTATAATATGCATAAGGGAATTGTACTTCAACACTATTGTAATAACTGTCTAATGCTGTACCTGTAGCATTAACTTGACCAATAATATTATGATCACTAAATGTAAATGTTTGACTTACAACTTGTTGAATTAATACACTCCATTTACCGCTGGCTACATCATAGGTAATATAACTACCAGCTGTAGCGGCCAATTTGTCCATGTTATCAAGAACTTTATTATTGGTATCAATTAATCCATTAACAGCATATCTTTGTTGTGCAGGGAAATTACCATAAGTTACTGATTGGGCACTATAGGTATTCAATGCAGTAATGCTTGAAGTATTAATTAAATTAGGATTAATACTTGCACCATAAAGATCATTAGTCATATAATCGTACAAACAATCTCCAGGCAAACTTATGGTGTTTACCACATGAAATTTTAAGTTAGGAATCGTACTAATACCTTTACTTTGATCATAATTTAATTTAACAATGGCAAAAACAATATTTTCCGCCATGTAAGTATTATTCCATCCAGGCATAATACTATAAGCCGCTGATGGTACAGTACCGGAAATAGGAGTTGTAGTACCGGGTTGTACTGGCAACATGGGGCTACTACTATTACCTTGGTACAAGTAGATACCTAAATCATTTTGTGCCCTATAATCTATAACCCCAGTATCATCTGTAGTATGGTCTACAGTAGTACCGTCACTAGCAAAGGTAATAAGTTTATTATCTAAATAAATTGCATCAATATATATTTGACTAGCGGCACCTGTTGAATATAAATTACCTGTAGTTTCACATAAGGCTATGGCTGTCCATAAACTTAAATTATTATTGGTTAATTGTATATCAAAAATTGTTCCACCAAGATAACTAGCACCATATGCAACAGGAATTTTATTATCTGTTGCAGGTTGGATTTGAATACGATTATCTGGAACTGTTGTAGTAGTATTTTTATTTGTAAGACCATTAATAAATCGCATTAGTCCAAATGCCGCGGCAACACGGACTAAACTTCCTAGTAGGCTTGAGTTTTCGGCCCAAGAAAAAATTGATCCTATTGCATCTAACCAACCCATATCTCTTCCTTATGCCTGTACTACCTGACCGGTAGTTGAATTTATTGTACTCACAGGTGCTGTTCCACCAAAGTCCCATACCGCATCTGTTAATGATGCCACACGATTCATTGCATTATCTCCTGGGAACCAATAGTTTTGATCTGCTTGATTGGTTCTGCGTCCTGCTTCTTGTTTGCTTAATACCGCTAAGGTACTTGCACAAGTTAAATTAATTGTGCTGGTTACTGTTTGACTTGAATAATTTGTCCACTTTTCATCAATAGAGAAATTACTAACAACACCAACAAATTCTAATATTGGATTTCCAGCAATGTTTAAGAAATTTCCACTAGTATCAAAAAATACCTTGCGTATTTCTACTGGAGCCGCTTTAATTGGATTGGATACAATATCACTCATATATTGTGCAGGTATCCCTGATAGTGAAATAGTTACATCAGCTTGGCTGGATTTAAGTTCATTGGCAATTTGAGTAACACCCAACAATGTGCCTACAGCAGGATAACTATAACTTTGACCATCACTTTCAGTAATACTAAATGGAGTTGAATGATTGCTTACACGCACTACAACCTGGCTTCCATTTTGTGTGAAAACCATACGAATAAAAGTTGCTTGTTGTATGCCAACATAAGGTGCTAAATTTAAGGCAGTGGTCATGGTGTTGGTAAACTCTCTACAAATATAAATGGTTTATCCCAAGTAACAATACCACCGGGACTAATTTTATAATCTGGAATTTGTGTACAGATAACATAGAATTGCACACTATTACCTACTAATAATGTATAAGTTCCACTAGTTTCTAATACCGGACGATTTAATACCACATTAGTTCCTGTCACAGCACCATATACACTATAAACACGAGGTTGACCACTTAATTGAACAACATCACCACTGGCCAATTTAGTTCCACTACCGCCTGATATTGTTGCAAGATTACTACCTTGTGTAACAGTTATGCTTGTTGGTTGTGTTGTACCTTGATAAGGAAATAAATTAGTATGACTAAAATTTACATACGCAGGAGTATAACGGTCGAAGTTATCAATAGTTTCAATATAACTTCTAACACCGGGATCATTATATCGTAAACCCGTTGGTGGAGTAACAGTAAATCTCCATATTATTCCGCCACGACTAACAGCACGAACTGTTTGGTCGCGAGCCATTGTTGATGCAACAATACCTCTTTTATTAATTTGTACATCTTGTGCGTTATCTATAATCCATTGAAAACTCATTATAATCCTCCAGCACCAGGAATCATATTTTGTCCACGCAAAGTTACAGCGTAGATAAAGCTAGGATCCTGGGCTATCATTTGTTGGAAACTTCTAGCATCGGTTGCATTGATATTGTAAGTAACATTTGTCCCCAAAGCACCATTAGGCGTAACATTCATTCCTTGTGCTCCACTAATAATTTCTGGGCCACGCTCACCTACCAATACAGGACTATTTGTTGGAATTGTTCCTCCATCGGCAAATCCAAGCAATTTACCAAAACTTCCAAATAAACTTCCACCGCCTGCTGTTCCGCCTGTTAATCCACCAGCAGTAAACATATTAGCAAATAATTGTTTAATTTGACTACGAAGGATATCTTCTGCTAATGTTTGTAACAATTGATCAAAACTAAGTTTACCTGTTTTAGCAAAGTTAACAATAGCATCTTCCATGCCTTTTGTACTATCATCGAATAATTTTTTAGCAGTAGCGGCTCCATCTTGAGCATTTTGTTTATATTCGTTAAATGCTAATTTCCAACCATTTGACCAATCACGACTAGCATCGATTTCTTTTTTAGTTGCATCAACAACTGCGGCTTGTTTTTCTTTAATGCCTGCAATGGTCTGTTGAAGTATCTTATCTTCTGCTAAGTCTTGATCTGTAGCATTAGCTCCTAATTGGGCACGGCGTTTTTCAGTAGCAAGTTTAATATATTCATTTGTTTGTTTTTCAATATTAGCAATTTTCTTTTGATCGCTTGATAATGTCATTTCATCAATGCTAACTTGAATGTCTGCTAATGTTTTTTGAATTTTAATTTGATCTTCTTTTAATAATAACGCCATTTGATCAGCATCATTATTTTTAGCTCGTATAGCCGCCGCGGCTCCCGCAGATTTAACATAGTTGTCTTGTGCGGCTGTTAAATCTTGGATTGCTTTTTTAAGTGTACCTTGAGTATAGTAGGCTTCATCTTCTGGACGGGCAGATTGAGCTTCTTTTAATTTTGTATTAAGTTCAGCAATTTTACGACGGAATTCTTCTCTAACACGAATTTCTTCGTCCATTTTAGCTTTGGCTTCATTGCTTAAACCGGCAGTAGCATCTTTTGATTTAATATTATCAATTTGTGCTTGAATATTGTCTTTGAATGCCTTGGTTTGTTCCATAATGGCGGCATTCATTTTAGCATACATTGTGTATACTTCTTGGCCTGAGGTAGATAGTTTGTTATTGTTATCTACTTCTTTTTGTTTTTCTTCGTTAACCTTTTTATTTGATTCTGCACTATCATTTAAGATTTTATTCATTGCGGCTTCAACGCCGAAGAATATTGCTAAACCTGCTACTAATTTAAGAACAAGGTTTAACAATGCTCCTAATCCAGTAGCATTAGCGGCAAGTGCTTCTGCAATGCTAAATTCTCTTAAAGCTACTGCCGCGGCTCTAACTGCAATGGTCATATCCTTCCACATGATAATTGCGGCTTGGAATGTTGGAAGTGCCATGGCTAATCTTACAGCAACAAATGCCGATGCTAGATCAACTAATGCCTTTTGGAAAGTCTGTACACTAATGGTTGAATCGCCCATTAATTTTAAGATTGGTTGGAATATACTTAGTATTGCAATCTTAAAATTCATAAGATCTTGCATTAGATTTCGATAAGCCTTACCAGCATCATCTAATACAGGACCAAATTGGGCAAATGTTCCTTTAGTTTCATTAAATTGTTTTTGTACATCTTGTAAAGGAATACCACGGAAACTACGACTTAATAATTCTACTTCAATACGGTTTCGTTCAGCACTTGGAGGTAATTCAGCAAGTGCCTTAAGAGTCATTTGGAATAATGTTGGATCATCATATTTCTTTAGATCCTGTAAGGTAATTCCTAATCTTTGGAAAGCATATTGTTGTTGTAAACCACCTTGTCGTGCTTGATCAAGTTTCATATAGAACATTTCAATACCACGACTTGCGGCTTGAGCTGATCCACCAGATTGCATAACAGCGGCTTGGAAAGAAACTAATTCACTTGTAGTAAAATTAATTGCTTTAGCAGTTTGACTTATATTATTTGCCCATTCTGCCCATTGTATTAATTGTTTTGCGGCATATAATGAACCAAGTTTAGTAATTAAACTTGAAAGAGAAGATTCAAATTGTTTAGAACTACCAACAACTGATTCGATACTATCTTTTAATTGTTTGAATGATTGCAAATATGCTAAATTTTGTTTAGCATCATTAATAGCTTCATTACTTTTAATAACTGATTTAGTTAATTCTTCTAATCTTTTTTGGGCTTCTTCAATAGCACGATTTAATTCACTACTATCGCCGCCTAAAGTAAAATTCAAATCTGCCATGACTTATCCTTTTATACTCATAATAGCTTGAGCCATAGCAACTGCTAATTGTTTCATAACTAAATTAATTGTTGGAGCAGACATACCGTATGGAGCTTGTTCAGAACCACGCATTTGACCATTTCTATATCCACGACCTGCATCTAAGACTGCGGCATAAGGATAATTTGCATAGATAACATTACCTACTAATGTTGTATTACTTCTAGCATTACCAGTTTTTACAGGCGTTTCATTTCGAAAATATTGATATGCACCCGGCATCAATCCTGGTACTACATTACTCAATGCTGTCAATTTTCTTTCCATTAAAACTGTATCAAAATTTAATGTTATCATTTTTTAATTGCTCCATTACCCGGGGTTATCCCTTTTTTAACACGCTCAACCATTTTTAACATTTCTACTTCGCTTGGGCGAGGTTGACTGTCAATTGCTCCGCTTGCCTTATCTTGTTGGAATTTATACCAACGGCTACTAACATCTAAAACATACAAATCTAAGGTTGAAGCATGAATTAAGGCCTGGCTTGGTAAGCAATTATACCTATGGGCAAGATTATCGAGAGTAATAGCTAACATTACATCTCGATCTTCCCAATTTACTTCCCCGCCTACTACTTTCCCAGGCGTTCAACAATTAATGTAATTGCTTTAATCATTAATGGAGCAGGTAGGCTTGTTTCATCGTTGATAATTTCTTTTCCTGTTTCATCAAGAATTAATCCACGGGCTACTTCTACCATTGCTGAATTATCATTATTAGCTCCTGATAATTTCAAAAATGTTGTCAATGGCTGGCGATCCCATGTCCAAAATTCAATTGGTTCTCCATCACCGTAGGTAGATACAATAGTTTCATCATCTATTGTTAATTTAATTAATTGGGGTTTTGCGGCTAGTTGGCTTAATTTCATCTTTCAATCCTTTTTCTATCAATCAGTTTGTTTACAATCAATAAAATAAAACTTATTCTATTGGTTGCTTTTTCTAAATCTTTGCGAGCACAACGAATTTCATTCTGTGCTTTGGCTATTTCTGGAAGTAGAGCATCCAGTAAATCTTCTTCTCTTTTGTTATCTAAGAGGTCCATAAATCTTCTTCCTTTGTATTTAATCGAGGAAACAAAATAAGGGCATGAAATGCCCTTATTGTGCTTTCTACTCTAGTTATTAACTAGCTGAGAAAATGTATTCACCAGTAACAATAATGTTAATTGGTGTTACCCAGACTGGAGCTGTAGCAGTAATGCTTGGCTCTAATCCAGTGATATATCCTTGTCCGCGAACAATGATATTCTCAGTTGCGGCATCACCTGTTGATCCAGTTACAGGAGTAGCTACGCTTTGGAAGTGAATTTCAAAAGCTAGTTTAGTCTTGTACTTAGACAAATAGGCTAGACCTAAGTTTGTTGCAGTATCGCTAGCACCTGATCCGCCCATTACGCCTGTTGAGCCACCTGCACCAAAGAAACTTACTGGATCTACTACTAGATTCATGTTAATTTCGTTAGTTGCAGTTGTTGGAACTTGATACTTAGCTGTACTGTCTAATTGACTCCATGAATGGATGTCATTAGCGTTTTTCATTTTTACATCGATTAACGCTGGGATTGTCAATGCACTTGAGCCTAGGCTAATTGCAGTTGGAACTCCGTTTGTCAATGTAATGGTACTGGCATCAGCACGGTCGATTTTAACGACAATCTGTGTTACCGAGTTACCTGGTTGTGGGTTAATGTATGACATTATTTTTTTCCTTTTATTGTGGTATTAATTTTACAAAGTGGAACAAGAATTCAGTCACTAATGCATCTTCCATATAGTGTGTCTGAACAGTTACTAAGCGTTGAGTAACGCCCTGAACATTAAGCTCAGGAGTAAGTCTTGCATCCTTTATGGTTTGTACAATAGTTTCATAATTCGGTAACACCTGCTTGGCATCAGTTACGAGGAACGCACGGATATTTGTATGTTCTTGTGTTGCGCCACTTCCATCAAGAGCG
>Ga0214170_1000211_pt1 | contig 24655 bp, 42 predicted proteins | sample TroBogEpilimnion_2_FD_153008 | JGI IMG/M metagenome (GOLD analysis project Ga0214170, IMG submission 153008) | Freshwater microbial communities from Trout Bog Lake, WI - 27JUN2007 epilimnion | ecosystem: Environmental > Aquatic > Freshwater > Lake > Epilimnion/Euphotic zone | place: Trout Bog... | reverse complement strand
AGCCTAAGAGGTGAATCTACACCGGGTCGAATTACATATAACCTAGGAACAGAAGTAATCAAGGGTTGATACACCCGAAACGTATCGGAGTACGTTGGCGAAGTTTAAAACTCTTTAAAATAAGGAAATTAAGTGTGTTTGTTGGTAAGTCATATGAAACCATCTATTTGTCAATTGTGAATAATTGAATAAACGTGTAGTCACTTATTGTTAAGTTCTGAAGACACCGGTTCGACTCCGGTTAGATCCACTTGTTTCTAAAATAAAAAACCCATCATTTTTTGATGGGTTTTTTTATGTCTATTTATTTGTTCATTAAATCTTGAAAACTTCCTATAATATTACCTTTTGAGTCTTTATAAACCCCTGACTTATCAGCAGAATAACTTTCTTTTGTATTCATATCTAATAAACTAGGTAAACCATTAACTATTTGTGTACTATCCCATGCTAATTTTCTTTTAATTTGTTTTTGTTGTATTTTGATTTACTTGTGTATTTGTTTGTGGTGTTACGGTATTTGTTTGTAATGGGTTATTGAGTTGTGTATTTCCTTGAGGTGACTTATAATTGTATTTATGTGCACTTAAAGCCTTATTTAAATTTTGTGTATCTGCGTATGTTGGTGTTGTTTGATTACTATCTTGATTTTGTAATGCATTTGCTGTTTCAGGACCTACAATACCACTTTTATCTTTTAAATTATTATTTGTTTGAAAATTTATTACCGCTTGTTTAGTTACATTTCCAAAATGACCATATTGATTTTGAGGAAGTTGTAATTTTAATTTCATTTGAAGAGTTTTAACCGCATCTCCATTAGAACCAAAATGTAAATATTGTTTTCCTTGTAAAACATCATTAAAATTATCTACTTTTGATTGTAGTTTTGCTGGTTTGTTTTTCAATGTTTTTGCAAGTGTTTCTGCTTGAAGAATTTCATCACTAGTTATATTATATTTTTTGACATAATTTGTCCATTCCATCCCATTTACTGAACTACCAGGACTTACAATTGTATTATTTTGTAATGAATTGAACGCATTTGCAATATTTTGAATTCTATTTGGGTCTGTTGCAGGTTTTGTTTGAGTTGCAGTTCCTGGTGGAGGATCTGGTATAATATTTTCACCATCACAACTATATGTTCCAAATTTACTAGTTGTGGTATTATAATATTTTTTATTATTATAAAATACCTTATCTGCGTTTTCATTTTCACCTCTTACATAATATTGATTATTTTCATTTTCAATACCATTTTTTCTTATGATATTTTGAACACATGGTGGGTATGTATTTATATTATTTGGATTTGTTTTTTGATAATAAGAATTATCTACCTCATTTAAATAATTCTTTTTTGTTGCATTTACATGAAGATTTAATATTCTTATTTTTTCTCCTTCTGATAGTATAAACTTATTTTCCATTATAATATTTTTTTTATTAAGTCTTTTATTTTTATTATTTGTACTGATTCCTTTAAATTTCTATCTTGATATGAAACATTTGGTATTGGATTACCATCTTTATCAACTTCTTCACCTGTTTTTTGATCATAATTTTTTAAATTACCATTATCGTCATATTTCATTATAGAACCATTATATGTAGATTGATTTGATGGTGTTGTTTGTGTATTTTTTAGTGTTCCATCTGTATTATATTTAGATAAATAATCAGAATCACTTATCCATTGTTTTGTATTTGAATCATACACTTCGGTATTACCTTGGTTATCTGTTCTTCTACTACCTTGTGTTGGTGTATTATCATTTGTAGATGTGTTAGAATTTGGTGTTGAATTATTAGATAATTCTTTACTTAAAAAATACCAAGTTTTTGGTCCTACTTTACCATCATCATTTAATCCTTTTAGTTTTTGATATAATTTAACAGCACTTTCTGTTCTATTACCAAAGTAATTGTCGGATGTACCATTTTTACTTATATTTGCAAGTTCAGGATTATTTAAATTTTTTGATGCAATAATTAATAAATTTTGTATTTGACCAACAATATTACCGGACATATAACGTTGAACAACTTTCCCATTTGTAATGTCTTGGCCTGTTATATCTGTTATATTAAATTTTTTAGTTTTAACAGTATTACCAGGGTTTACTGAAGTATTTTTAAATTCAGGATCGTTACACGAATAATTAGAAATTACTTGTGTGTTAACATCACCTTTTCTACCATTATACCAGTATCTAAAATTACCAATTTTATATGAACCATAAGCATCTTTTGATGTGTCCATATTAACATTATTTTTTAATGCCAAATCTAAAACACATGGAAATTTACTCCATAATGACGCATATTTTGAATTGTCTGTTTGATTATCTTTTGGATTATCAATTTCTAAATCATTTGGATCACCAATACCTAAATCATTTGGATCACCAATACCTAAATCGTTTTGTTCTAATAACATATATTATTGTCTTTTAAATGTACCGTTATCATATATAAATGATGAATTATTTTTATCATTTAAAGTGAAAACATTTCCATTTTGTGTTATTTTATATCTTGATGGATTAACATTATGTGAAGTTAAAAATTGATTAAATTGATCCATTGTCACTTGACTAGAATTACTACTTTGATTTGTGTCACCAGATTTATCAATTGGTGTTTTTAAACCTTTTTTAACTCCAACAGTAACATCATATAATGCTTGTTTACCTCCACTAGTTATGTATGAAAAAATACCACCTAAATCTATTCCTAAACTTTTTAAAATTGGATACGTTGTTCCTAATCCTAAAAAGAAAATTCCCCATTTTGTTTTTGGTCCTTGTCTTTGAAACCATTGCCATAGAATTTGTCTGTTACCTGGTTTTTTCATATATTCTTGATATTCAGGTAAATAATCTTGTGTTGCTTCCTTTATGTATTGTTCAAATTCTGAAAAATTTGTTGGGAATTTACTTTTTACATTTGAAACCAAAGTTTTTAAATCTTTATCTCCAATTTCTGGAAAGACAGATTTAATTTTATCTTTTAATTCAGATTCTCTCGCCACATCCATAAAATTACGACTACCAGTATTTCCTGCGGTGTTACCCGCAGTACCAGAACTATGGTTAATATTTTCTATTTTATTAGCAATTCTATTTGCAGCATCATCAGAGTATCCGCGTCCTTTTAATTCATTCACAATTGAGTTTAAATCTCTACCTACATATTTATTTGAGGCAACTTTAGCAACACCTGATGAAATAGTATCTTTAACCCAATTACTTACTGTTGGTGAATTTAATAGTGTATATCTTACCCTTTTTAATGAATCTTTACTTAATAAAGGTATGATTTCATACAAATCTTTTTCAGGATGTGATTTATATATGTTACTTAATTCATTTTGAAAATCTTGATCAGGAATTGTAAGTATAAAACGTTTTAATCCACGTATTTCACTTTCACCTGCATTTTTTAAAACATTAACAATTTCTTCGGGTTGTTCATTTAATGTTTTTTTATTTTCAGATAATGTTTTTGAATTATTATAAATTGTTAACAATTTATATCTTCTTACTTCCTCATTTATTAAATTTTTATTTTCCATTTATTAAATTTTTATTTTCCATTTAACTTAGTTATTTTTAATAATCAACTCCATCAACCATTGTGTTTGGGTCAGTTAATTTATTTGTTAATATTTTAATATCATTATCACTATGTTTATTCGGGTCTAAAGCGTACGTTAAACCACCAACTCCAATACCAGTCCTAACACCTTTACCTAATTTTCCACTACCACCTGTAATTTTTTTAACAACACCCCAACTACCTGAAATTAAACTTTTTATAAAATTTATTATTTTTGAAATAATATTCCCAACACCACTTAATATACCACCAAAAAAATTAGACCCGGCTGGAAATTTATTTTTCATAATTTGATTTGCTTGTGATATTTTTTCTGTTGCTTTTTGTCCGTTATTTACTACATACTCAAGACCACTCTTTATTTTTGGATTTGAATTAATAATTTTTCTCGCATTTTCATTAGTAAATTTACCTGCAGTTTTAAATATATTTATTTCTGTTTTAAACTCTATTGCTGCAGCACCAGTAAATAATAAACCTAATAAATCTCCTGCAAATTCAAACCATTTGGTTGCTGTTGATTTATTTTCATCTTCCGGTGGGAAATTACCACTACTTAATTGATAAATATCCAACATAACAATTAATGCCCAAGGAATCCATTGTACTGATTTACCAATACCAGTTGCAACTAAAATAGCATCCACAATCATACCCAAATTACTATACATTGCATCTTTTAATTTTCTAACAACATATAATACTCCCTTCCCCAATAAACTCCAAATATTTTGCCAATCACCTTGAGATATTGCAATCCCCATCTTTTTTAAACCATCAAGTGATGTTTTTAAAAAATCTACCGTATTTTGCCCAGCACTTTTAAATTGTCTACCTAACCATGTATCATCAAAAAAACTCCATTCTAATAATATATCACGTAAACCATATAAATTAGTTTGACTTTCTAATAATGGTAAAGAATTAATACTTTCTCTAATAATATTGTATTCATCATTTTCTACTATCGTATTTTTAAAAATTGTTTTAAAAATATCCATTGAACTCCAAATATTACCTAAAAATTTTTGTTCTTGTATATCAAAAACCTCATCATGAATTATAAAATATTTACCATTTATAGTGTCACATAGTTCAAATATATAATTTCTTTTTTTTGAACTAACACCATATAAACCTAATATATCATTTCTTTCAGATTCAGTTACTAAAATTCTTTTATTTGTCATTTTTTTATTTATAAATATTTAAAATTAAGTTAAAGGGTTTGCTTTACCTCTAGTTATTTTATAACTATCTGTCCACTTTGTATTTCCAACTGGATTACCAGGTCCTCTAGTAACACCACTTTCCCATTTTGTAACATCTGGATAACCTTGACCGCCAGATTGTTTATCTGATGTTCCCGCAGTTGGTGCGGCAGATGCTGCATCTTGTTCATCCAATTCGTCTTTCGTATATTTGGACAACAATAGTTCCAGCTGTTTCTCAGTTATTACTAATTTCATATGTATATAAATATAAAAAAAACTCCATTTTGTGGAGTTTTAAAAAAAAAGTTTATTATTTAATTTCATCATAAACTTTTGGGTGAATATTACTAAATTTTCTCATAATTAAACCTGCAACAGCATGTGCTTCATTTTCAATATCACTACCATCTGCACCATCTTCGTTTGAGTTTGTCAATCTTCCTTGTTCATATTGTTTATGATGTGTCATCTCATGTGCAAGACTTCTCATAACATCAACCAATGCCCTATTTTTTGCGTTAACCTTAATGATTTTATTTTCTTTGGTATAATCGTAATTTGCAGTAGTCTTTAAACCATTATTACCATTTTGAATAACAATAGTAGGAACTGATTCAAGTTCCAATTTTTCTTTTACAAACTTTGTAAACGTATGTAAAAGTTTCTTTTTTTCGTCTGATAGAAATTCCATACTATATAAATATCACAAACTTTCTTCTTCAGGAAGATCATTCTCTTTTAAATATTGATTTATTAGGTCAATTACGAAATCCTCATCAATATCATATAAATCTTTTTCAATTATTATGGTTGGTGAATAGTATTGAATATCATCAAATGATAAATTTAATGTTCTATAAAACTTATCCCCATCATCAATTGTTGAGAATTCTACATTTAAATTTCTACTTTCGTAATAATAGTCGATTATATTCATTTCAAATGATAATTATATTGATTTTTTTGAAAATACAAATTATTATTAAAATATTTATACGATTATGATTGATTGGTACGTTATAGAATTTTTATACCCAGTTGCATTTAAACATTTTGTAGATAAAATGTTTCCAAATGTAGGACTTGTTAGTGTTTCAACTTTATCCTTATATGATATAAAAAAATTATATTATTTTTTTGATAAAGATGGAGTATTTTTAACCACCGAAATGTTTTATATTAACCACTGGGTTTATTCTATTTCATTAAGTAATGGTATAGTTTTTGGGTATAGTGGAGATAGTAAAGAAACTAGATATGATATTGAATGTGAAGGTTTTACTGAATGTTTTAAAATATTAGATAATATATTAAGAAATAAAATATAAATACTTTATAATTTTTCATAATTATTGTATATTTAATAAAAAAAATATTATGAGCATATTAAAAATGTCAGAGGAAGAAAAGAAAGCAATTCAAGAAAAACATAAGAATGCTGTTAAGAAAGAACAAGATAAAAAAATAGAAGAAAATAAAGGATTGCAAAAACCAGACAAAAAGAAAGATAATTGATTTATGAATTATATCTACACACTAATGGACCCGATTTCAAATGAAATCAAATATGTTGGAAACACTAATGATATTTCTGATGTTTTGGAATTACATATTTCAGAATCAGAAACTAAAATTAAACGCTTACATGTTTGGATTCAAAGTCTATTAGAGTTAGGTTTAAAACCAATTGTAGAAATTATTGATGAAATTGAAACTGAAATTGATTTGAATGAGGAATTTTGGATTTCACAAATTAAATCTTGGGGATTCAATCTGATCAATGAATAAAATGTATATTAAAAAACCTATCTATTCAGATAGGTTTTTTTTATTTAAGGATCTCGATAATAAAATATAAGACAACCAAAAACACCCTGAAATACAATATAAAAAAATATTTGCTCTCCAAATATTACCTGTTAAATTTATTAAAAAATATTGAACAGCATCGAATCCAAATGGATTGAAAAATAAACAAAGAGATAATGTTAAATCTTTGAAGAAAGTTATTCTCTTTCTTGTATCTTTTAGTGATTGTATTTTTCTTTTTACCATCAGGGTCCATGTAAAGGGGGTTAATAAATTTATGGTATCAATACCGTTTTTTATAAATATAAGTAAAAATTTGTTTAAATCAAAATCATATACTATATTTGTAAAAAAATATATAATATGGGTAAAGTTTATCAACCAAAAGTTATAGAAATTGCAGATGAAATAATCCAAAACTTAGAAGAATTCTACGAAGAATATGAAATAAATAATTTAGAATATGCTAGAGAATATTTCCGTGATAAACTAACTGAAAAATTTATTGAAGGTAAACTAGATAATGAAGATGGTATATTTGATCAAGATGAATTTGAACAATGTATGAAAGAATCTGTTGCAACATCTGTTTTAAAATCTTTACAAGAACAAGGATATATACAATCTTATTCAGATGAAAATACCGAAGAAGTATATTTTCTTACAGAAGAAGGAAAAGAACATGTTAAAAAAATGAAAAAAAGTTTGGAATAATTATTTCTTTTTTTCATCTACTTGTTGGGAAAATGAATTTCTCTTGTGTGATTTAACTTTATCTTTAAGTTGAATTAATACTTTTTGTGAATTACCTAAATAACTAGATATTGAATTGATTCTACCATTGGTAATACTTTTTAATCCTGATGGAATAGAATCTTCCAATTTACGCAATTCTTTAACGGTTTCATTTAATGAGTTTTGTAATTCTTCAATTTTAAATTGAACTCTACTGAATTCATTTCTTGAAACCTTTGATGTTTGCTCAGATAATATTTTATCTAATATATTTCTAACTTGTTCCTCGTTAATAGTATTTCTTTCCATAATATATAAATAGTTTTGATTTATCAAAGATAAATCCTATTTTATTTCTTTTTAATAAATTTATCTCTCTTTTTGTTATACATAAATTGTTTATGTCACCTATAATTGACGGGATAATATTTTTTAAAAACCCCTCATGAATTGATATTATATGGTCTACTGTGGGATATTTCATACTATTGGATGATAGTTTTAAATTATCTTTAATCATTTCATTATCGTAATAATCAATTCCACTCCAATTATTAAATAATATTTTTTTTGATCTATATGTAAATCTATTAACTATTTTTCGATATTTTTTAAAGTCACTTACCATTTCTAAAGGAATATAAATTCCCAATTTTTCTTTTGTTTTTATCATTTGCTTTGGGTTATTATATAACTCATCACCATATCTTTCTTTTTTAGTTAAAGATGTTTTTTTATTTTTACATTTTTTGCAGGAATAATACTGTCTCCTATTTTTATTTAAAATATATTTTCTATATTGTAATTTTTTAGTTTCACCACAAAGTTCACACATGCAATCAATCTCAATTGGGCTATTTATAGATAAATCATTTATATTTATTTCAACGATATCGTTATATTTAATATTTGGATATTTTATTTTTAATTTATTAATGTTTAATGGAACAATTCTTATTGATACTTTATTTTGTATTATCATATTTTTTCATTATATTTGTAAATATCTAACAAATGGTCATATGACTTTTAAAATATAGAAAACATGAAAAATATTAAATTTGATTTTAACGATATATCGTTAATTCCGTGTACGATGAGTGACATTTCAAGTAGAAATGAAATAAACATATTAAAAAATGGGAAATTACCATTGATGGTGGCACCAATGGATACTGTTGTTAATAAAGAAAATTATCAAATTTTCACTAATTTAGGGTATATAGTTTGCATACCAAGAACAAATCCAACAAATAAAAAAGAATATGATGATGAATGTTTTATATCTTACGGTTTAGATGAATTAGAAATAATAATAAAAAATTATGGGATATTACCAAATAGGGTTCTTATTGATGTTGCTAATGCACATTCAATAAGAGTTTTTAACTTAGCGAAGAAAATTAAAGAAATATTTGATATAGAATTAATGGTGGGTAATATAGCAAATCCGGAAACTTTTAGATTATATTGTGAAATAAATGTCGACTTTGTAAGATGTGGAATTGGTGGAGGTCAAGTATGCACCACCTCAGCGAATACTTCAATCCATTATCCTATGGGTTCATTAATTAAAGAATGTTACGATATTAAAATTTCAAATGACTCCTCAACCAAAATTGTTGCTGATGGTGGGTTTAAGAATTTTGATGAAATATTTAAAGCCTATAACTTAGGTGCCGATTTTGTAATGCTTGGTGGTATTATAAACAAATCAATTGAATCTTGTGGCGATAATTATCAGTATATTAATGGTGAATATAAAAAAATAAATTATGCAGAATCTTTAGAAAGATTTAATTACGGTGAACTTGTTTTTAAAGAATATAGAGGTATGAGTACTAAAGAAGTACAAAAGTCATGGGGTAAAACTAATATAAAAACATCTGAAGGTATAAAAAAATACAATAAAGTGGAATACACTATAAAAGGTTGGACTGAAAATTTTGAATCGTATTTAAAATCATGTATGTCATATCAAAACAAAAAAAGTATAGAAGATTTTATTGGTAATTCAGAATATGTATTTATCACCCAAAACTCTTTTAATAGATTTAATAAATAATTAATCTACCCTGAATTCATTACCTTCTGAACCAGTAATTTCTTTATCTCTTTTCATACCTTCTTTAATGTATGAACGAATAAGTTTAGATACTGTCATTTTTTTATGATTTGCAACCTTTTCAATTTCTCTGAAATATGCTGGTACAACTCTAAATGATAACATTTGAATTAGTTGTTTGTGTTTCGGCATGTCGGTTTTTGTTTTCTCACCGGTTGCTTGCATTTGTTTATATTTGTCTGATGCCATTTTAAATGTTTTTATATAAATATTTGGAAAACTGAAGAATTTTGATTATATTTGAAAAAACAAAAAAATTATGTCAGAAGAGAACAAAGTACAGGTAAAACAACCCACAGATCCGGTTGTATTAGAGATTGAAGTAAAATATCCAGAAATGACCAGGGAGTTTAAAAAAATTATGAGGGAACAATATGAATTGTTTTGTAAAAAACAATCCAATTATGGACCTGATAACATTTCTTTAGGGAAAGATTTATCAAAACCAGAAGATATTAAATTATCACAAATGGGTTTATTTTTCCGAATGAATGATAAAATTCAGAGAATTAAACAGATGATTGTTTTAAATGCACAAGATAATGTTGGAGAATCGGTTGATGATACTTACCAAGATTTATCCACATATTCAATTATCGCCCAATTAGTTAAAAAAGGTAAATGGGGAAAATAAAAATAAAAAGGGGAATTAAATTCCCCCTTTTTATTATCTGATAAAGTATTTATATTAAACAGAAAACAATGAACGTAAACGTAAATCACCCAACATATATTTTATTTTTAGATAATGTAACTAATGGAATTTTGTCTAACGTTACAGTTAATACATATTTTAGTGTGGTACCTGAAAAAAGGGTTAAAGTACAATACATTGTTCTAAAACTAATGAAAAATCTTATTAAATCAAGAGGAAAATTTAATGATGATGAAATAAAAAGTTTCATTTTAATTCTTATGAAAAAAAATGAGGAACATGAAAATTTTGAACTTGCAGCAATATTACGAGATATATCAAATAATTTTGATACTGTAAATGAATTATCAAAACCAGTTAAAAAACCAATGAAAGTTGTTAAAACTGACACTACAGAAAATAACCAACCCCAATAAAATATTGGGGTTTTTTACTAATCTATCACTATTTCAGCATCAGGTATTTCTCGTAAGAAAAGAAGAATGTCTTGATTTTGATTATGTTTAACAACCATCGGACAATCCCAATATTCTTTTACATCACTTAAATATCCTTCGTTTATTGAGTTCTTATTTACCTTACGGTATATGTAATATAACTTATTATTAAGATTAATTAATTCCTTATTTAAAATCATAACTTTTATTTTTATACAAATATAAGGATAATTTTTTAATAATTAAAATTTAAATCCAGTTAATTTCTCAACATCTTCAACCTTAACTTTATGTGATTCAAGACCTGTTGGTTTATCGGGAGTATTATTAAAAATATAAGCCTGATATTCCTTTGTCTTAACTATATAGATTACTTTCCAACATTTTGTTGGAATTGATAATGAACCAAATTTTTCAGCAACACCAATAGAACCAGCCCAAACTTCAACTGAATCTTGTTTCACAGCAATATCCCTTGTTAATGTTTCCAATGTTTTCCAATCACCAGCGTTTAATGAATGATATTGTGCTGCCATATTTGAAAAATAAAAACATTCACTTAAAACTTCATTACCTGAACATTCGTTACTTGCTGCAGGTGACATATGACCTCTATCAAAACCTTTTAAACCCTTTTCTTTATGGGTTTTATTTGCTAAGTCATAGTCCTTTTGTAGATTTGTTTCAAGTTTTAAGTATGGATCAGGACCAAATTGATCTTTACGAGGTAATTGATTAGGACAAGCATCTTTAGCGGTAGTTTCCCACCATTCTACTAATAATGGATAATGTAACTCTTTACTGTAAAAACTAGTGTAATTTGTGTGGACTAATTTAATAACTTCTTCATTTATTCGTGTGGCAAATCCAAAAGAGAATACTAATACCACAATTAATAATAAAATTTTTTTCATATTTTTTGTTCTTTTATATATTTAAATATATCAGAACTTGTATTTGTTTCAACTTTAAATTCAATAAATGGTATTTTATGTGTAATTAATTTATTTTTAATATCTTCATCAATTTCTTTTGATTCGTTTAAATCTTGAAATCTACCATTCTCATCATAGGAACTATCATCTCTATTTAAAAATATATTTAAGTTATTATATTTTTTAAATAAATTTAAAACAAAATGATCAAAACTTTCATCATAAAACATTGCTGGATATTCTGGTTCTACACTATATCTATCCTTATAAACCATTCCAAGAATAATTGGTGAATCAACTATAATATATTTTACTTTACCATATAACCTACTGATATTTCTATGTTGATTTGCAGTAATATAAAACTGATCTTTAATTGCAGAATGATTTTCTTCCCATGCAACCACCTTTGGAAACTCATATGTTAATTCCACATCCATATGTGATTTTTTCATTTTTGTAAATAATCCAGCTGCTTGTGTACTTTTACCTATACCAGGTCCACCAAAAAAATTAATAATCAAACTCATAACGTATTTTTATTGTACAATAATAATTAAAAAAGTGGAAAAAGAAAAATCTTAATATATTTATTTGATATAAAAATTACTTACAATAATGAGTGGACACGTATGGGAAATTATTGGTACTATTAGTGCCGCAGTTATAACAAGTTTAATAGGACCATTTATATTTGAACACATCAAAAGAAAGGTTTTTAAAGATTATGATATAGTAAAAAAAGACATTGATAAAAATATAATAATTATAGATGATTTATCATCAATGAGAGAAGAATTGGATGGTGATAGGATATGGATTACTCAATTTCATAATGGTGGTCATTTTTTACATTCAAACAAATCAATACAAAAATTCTCAATAACCTATGAAGACACTAAACCTGGTGTTAGTTCCGCAATTTATTTATTTAAAGATATTCCCCTTTCACTTTATTGTAAGGCAATGACAGAACTTGTTAATAATGGTTACATATTCATTCCTGATTTTTTAGATGATACAATTGCAACTTTTGGTTTAAAACCAGCAGCAGAAGCAACAGGAACAAGATCATCATATGTAATTGCATTATATGATATTGCAACAAACAAATGTATTGGAACTTTAGGTATTGATTTTAGAGAACCAAAAAAATTAACAGAAAAGGAAAAACTTTTCTTAATGGATAGATCGTATAGATTAGCAGGTTATTTATCTGTTTTTTTACAATCCAAATAATCGACATATTTATTATTATGAAAAAATATATATTCACAGAAAGCCAAATGAAAAATATTCTTGATAACATAATTCAAGAACATAAAACTAAAATTACCGAACAACATCAACCAACAGGTAAATTCACATTTGCATTTGATAATCGTAAAACTAACTTCCAAGGTGAAATTAAAAAAGATGGATACCTTTATTTATCAACAGAAATGGGTAAAAATTTTAAAGCTGGTCCTTTAGCAAAAGTTCCAACAATTGGTCAAGGAATGGTCACAATTGATAAAAAAGGAACAATTGAAAATGTTTATTTTGGTAAAACATTATTACAATTCGTACCAAATTTCGTAGTTAAACAAATTAATTAAGCATTTTTAGTTAAATTATCAAACACATCAAGTATTTCATTCAACCCCAAATAATCAAAACATTCAGAATATCCTGAGAATGACTCTAAAAGAGGTCGGTATTTTTTTACTGACCTCTTTTTATTTAACTTATCTTTAATCTCTTTTTCCAATTTTTCGGCATCAGGTGTATCTATTCTCCTCAATATGGTTTCAACTTTATAACCATCATATCCATATACCTTACTAAATCTTCTAACGATAAAACGTTTAGACGTAATTCCAACCTTAACAAATAAAGTATCCGAAGATTCTTCCCTAATTAATACCAAATAAAGTGATTTTGGTAACTTTGCAATCTTCTTATATTTTTCTTTTGTTTTTTTACTTAATTTACTTTTAATATATTTCTTAGCATCCTCAATGTTATCAAATTCCTTTTCATCTCTATAAGGATTTATAACATACTTTTTATATTTTTTAAGATATAATGTTTTACCACTATCGACTTTATATTTTATTGATTTTAATGTTTTAATTTGATATATGGAATAATATCCAACTTTTGTGATTAATTCTTCTTGCATATTACATATATAGTTGATTTTATATACAAATACAATATTTATTGTTATATTTATATTATTATGAAAATACAGGAATTGGTTTATAATATTATTGTTGAAGCTGAAATTAGTAACAAACTTTTTCAACAATTAAGTACAAAATGGGGTGTTGCAGATAAAGAAGAAATACAAAAAATTAAAGATTGGTTTGATAGTAAAAGTAGTGGTTTTAATGAAAAAGTTAAAAAGAAATTTTTTGTTAATAAAGATGGTGAAACAATTTCAGGAGAAAATGCATTTACTTATGATGCTGAAAACAAAAAAATATTAAAACCTGGAATTAAAATGATAGAAAGAGAAGTTGACGTTCCTCAAATATTAACTTTTAAAAGAAGATTCCCAGAATTTAATAAACCATTAAAAGACATATTAAGTTATACATTAGATGAAATAAAATTTTTAAGTAAATTATATAAATCTGATTTATTTAAGGTTGAAAACAATGTTGATGAATTTAAAAAAATGATTAATGAATTTAAAACAAATAATTGGATCATTAATGACGATAAAATTAACGATTCATATGAAAAATTATGGAAAGGTAATTTTGGAAAAATATATGACGATAGTAACGGATTTAAAATCTTTTCAATAAAAAATGTTGCAGAATCTAAAAGTTTTGGTTATTATGAAGGGTTTGTTGCTGAAAAATTAAATAAATCACAAAAAAATTATAATGAACGTACCGGTGGTTTCCAAAAATGGTGTATAACAAGAACTGGTAATGATAATATGTGGACATCATATAGAGTCGAAAATCCAAAAACTAATAGAACATTTTATTTTATTTTAGATGAAGATAAAAACCCATTTAAAGGTGAAGAATTAAATAGAAATACAGATAAAACAATTTCATTAGATAATTTATATTATATATCGGCTTTCCAAGCAACTGAACATAAAGATATTAATGATTTTGGTAGATTATCCAATCTTTCAAACCCATATCCTGAACCAACAATCACTTTAGAAAAATTATTAGAAATATACCCTAAATTAAATAATGATTTGGAAAATGGTGAAAAGGTTTATTCTTTATTTAAAAAAGTACCATTTAATATTTCAGAATTAGGTGATAAAACAGAAATTAATGTAATTCAATTAATGAATGAAGATCCCACTAGTCCATATGAATTTTCAAAAAGAGAACCAGAAGAAAAAACAAATTATATTGCTGCTGGTAGATATATAACAAAAGGTATTTCATGGAAATCAATGGATGATGAACAAAGATTACAATACATTAATAAATCACAAAAGGAAAATAATGAATACCTAGAAAGATTTCAAACACAAGAACTTTATCTTGCAATTTTAGAAAGTAATTTCTTAAAAGAACTTGAACATAGATTAAAAGATCAATTACATATAGAACATGGTGTTGCAGATATTGTTGCAAATATAATTAAAACAAATTATGAAGTCGTTTGTAAAAGTATTGAACTTTCAAAACACCATTTAATAATGTTTAAAGAAAAAGGTAAAAAATTAAACCAAGGTTGTCATGTTGGTTTATTTAATTCAAAAACATTTAAATGGGTATCAATTGATGGTAATAATTTTTCACCAGATGGTGGATATAAAATTCTAAAAATAATACCACGTATGGATATTGAAAGTAATACAACATATAATGTGGAAATTTATAGTAAAACAAATGATCCAAATGATGATACTAATTTTGTTGCAATATGGCCAATTTTACATCAACCAATAAAAAGATATTTTTTAACCGGTAAAAAATGGAATGAAATTGAACCTAAATTCAAAAGTAATGATGAAACAATTAAAAAGTATAATCCAAAATTAACAACAGACCCTAATATTGAAAGAAATCCGGAAAATGATGATGATTTAACGGATATAAGAGAAAGTAAAAGAAGAAGATACTAAAAATAAAAAAGGAGAGTTTAACTCTCCTTTTTTTTATCCCAATATTGAATAGTAATGTTTTACTTTACTTCTCCTATCATCTAAACCAATTATTCCACCATTGATTTTTTTAGTTATTCTAACAATAACTTCCTCTGTTAAACCTAAATCAGCAACAGGATTTAATTTCATATTAATCACATATTCCCAACAAGCAGCATCTAATGCATATTTGTTTTCTGTACGTAATAAATCTGCAGTTTCTTCAACACTCTTACCAAGATATTTTGCATATCCTTGATATGCTTCTTTACCAGTTAATTGAAGAAATCCACCACCACGGAAACGGAAACCATCACCAGGATTATTATTACCCATTCTACCACCATATACCGCTTCAGCTAATAACTCTTGGTTTTTAATATAACCATTAGCATTTTTCTTATTACCAGATCCATCCAAATTAAAACGAGATGGCCAAATATCAACAATACGTGAAGGTGTTGAATAATTCATACTCTCAGTCTTAATAGTGAAATCACCACTTTCATGTGCAATTTGTCCTAAGAAATGTGACGCTCTTAATGGAGTGTTAATATCGTATTTCGCAAATGCATCAGGTAAAACATCGAAAATAGATTGAGGAACTTTACCTTTTAATTTGTTTAAATCTAATGACCCACTAGAAACAATCGGTGAAGATTCAGTAACAGTACCAAACATTTTTCCCCAAGTACCATCACCAACAACACCATCAGCAGTTAAACCATTATCTGATTGCCATTTAATAACCGCAGCTTCTGTACCAGGTCCAAAAGAACCATCAGCAGTTAATCCTAATTTTGTTTGGAGTTTTTTAACGTCATCTCCTGTTGACCCTTTTTTTAATAACATAACTTTTTTTAAATAAATATTTATTATTTTATGAAATTTTCTATATTTATAAAAGACCTTGTGATTGATGTCCTAGTGTACTTAGATACATTTGAGTTGGAATTAATACCAACAAATAGGGAATCAAATACAAAAAAAAATATAAGGAAATGAATACAACAATCAATGGGTATGCTTCTCCCACTGCGTTTGTTTCAAAAGGAAAACAACGCTTAAAGCAGTACAATGACACCGTATACCTAAACAACGGTGATGAGTTCGAAATAGAACTATTTAACCCCACAAAATCAAAAGTCTTAGCAAAGATCGAATTAAACGGAAATTCAATAGGAAACGGTATTATATTACGTCCTGGTGAAAGAATTTATCTTGAAAGATACTTAGACGCAGCAAAAAAATTCTTATTTGAAACTTATAATGTTGAAGGTTCAAGTAATGAAGTTCAAAAAGCAATAGTCGATAATGGTTCAGTACAAGTTAAATTCTATCATGAATATGTTACACCAACATATTATGGTAATTCTTTAATATTAAATGGTGGTTCATATAATAATGGTACATATGATAGGAGAATAACATATAATACAACAACTTTAGGTTCCGGAAATCTTTCAACATTCACATCTACTAATACCAATATTGTTGGTTCAAATGCAACATTTACCAGTACAAATAGTAGTTTACCATTTACAGGTACATTAAGTGATACCAAAAAATCATTATCAACAAATGATTCAATTGAAACTGGTAGAATTGAAAAAGGTTCTGATTCAAAACAAAGTTTTACATACAATAACTCAAGTTTTAATAGTTGGGAGTCATATACATCAAAATGGAAAATTTTACCATTATCACAAAAACTTTTGGAAAAAGAAGATATTAAAGTTTTCTGCACCGAATGTGGAATAAAAAGAAAAAAAGATTCACATCGCTATTGTCCAAATTGCGGAACAAAATATTAAATAAATAATTCACAAGGTCATAAAAAAAGGGAAGTGTTAAATACTTCCCTTTTTTGTTATCCACATTTTTATAATTTATTTATATTGAGTATTATGTGCACCACAATATGTACATATCGGTAATGACTTTTTACCCTTATGTATTGTTTGCGTAAATTTTTTATTACATTCCCTACATTTCAAAAACCTCTCATTTTTTGGATCATTGTCATGCCCACACTTATGACATTTATATTTATCCTTACCACCATCTTTTAAACTCCATTTCCATTTACAATTATCACATAATACATAACCATCTTTAATTGTTTCAGTAATTAAATTTTTAATTTGTTCTTCTGTTAATATTATTTTCATTATCCTATTTCAATATTTTTAATGTCTGATATTCTTATATGTTGCAATTTTAATGTACCTGATGATAATTTACTAAGTTCACCATTTTGATTCAAATACATAAACATATAATATAAATATTTTGGATCTAATATATCCCTAGCAATCACCTTAACCCCAATATGTTCAGGATTAAATTCATTTGTCGGTTTACCAACACTCATCTTATCCCCCTTACTAATTAACCAAAAATCAGCATCCTCAAAATTTATCTTAAATTCACATAAATCCCCTATCGTCATATTAATTTATTTTTTTAAAAAATTGTATTTTATTATACCCCAATTCTTTTTTAACAAATACAGGTGAATATGGAAACTCCTTTTTAATCCATTCATTTATTCGGATAATAAGATGATCTGTCACAATGTCATTCTCAGTTGTATATGATTTACTAAACCCTTTTTTATATAGTTGTAAATTAAATCCCTTTAATACACATCCCTTAACAAATAAATCATCATCATTAAATTCCTCATTGATTATTCCTTTTAATTGTTCTTCTGTGATTATAATTTTCATAATATATAAATACTTTAATACATAATAAAAAACCCCCATTATTGGGGGTTTCCTATCATCTTTTCTATCTTTTTGGACATCTCTATTAGATCATCTAAATAACCAGGTAAAATACCATATTCATTTAATATCCTATCTATATCATCCGTAATCAATTCCAATTTCCTAACATTATCAGGCATTTCACGAACATCATACATATCAACAATATTAAAATATTTTGAATGCTTACCTGACATAATTCTATGGTTAGTTTCCATCTTTTCATGTAACTGAATATATAGTGATCTATCATCAATAATATTCTGAATACTTACATTACTTACTTTACCCAAATGAGAATTTAAAATGTTTTTAAATGATGATAAATCATTACCAGCTTCCATAACAAACTTATCAATCATTTCTGGATTGTAACTTATTATAGATTCATTCAATACCCTATATAGTATCTTGTCCGTTTTATTATCAAATATTTTTTTCTTCATCCTTACCAAGTAACTAAATAAGAAGCATATGTCCCAATATCATTATAACTAGTAGTTACCTGATAACCATTTGCTTGTAATAAACCTAATACAGTAGAATCAACATACTGATTATCTATTCTAACGAAATTTATACCCAATGCAGTTGCACCAGTAATTAATGAATTAACATATGTACACCCAGTTCTTGTTGCCAAAGATGCTGCATTTGATGTTGCTGCCGATTGTAAAGCCATAATCTCTCTTTTATATTATAAATATATCAAAAAATTGAATATTTATGTAGTATGATCAAATACTTTTCACAAATATTATCTAAGTTTTCTGTTAAACAAAGAATAACAGCATTAATCATATTATCCATCGTTCTTGTAATTATTACATTAGGTCCAATTATTATAAAAACCCTTGATCCCGGCACCAAAGAACTAAAAACAAGAATAGATAACCAAGATAAAGAAATAATACGTCTTAATAAAAATATGGATTCTGCCAATATTAAAATATATACCCTTAACCAAACAATCATTCAAAATCAAGAAGAATGCACAAATAGAGTTATTGAACGTGAAAAAGAAATTTCAAAAATGATTGATAAACTAATTAAAAAATCAATTGAACCAAAATATTCCTACACACCAAAAAAAATGGTTAGTTTTAATAATATAAATAAATTTGATTCATTACCTAAAGTTGCAGCATATATCCCAGAAACAAATAATACTTTAATTTCTGATCTAATATTACTTCAAGGTAAAATTACAGAGCATTAAAAAACCCTCATTTGAGGGTTTATATATCAAAACATTTTATATTTCCTTGTTTATCATATCCAAAATTTCCATCGTGAATATCTAAAGTACTTCCCTTAATTGGTGCAACAACACTATTAAGTTTATGTAAAAAATTTAACCATTTAATAAACAACTGATATACCGACCTATCCATATTTTGGATTGTACTTATCACCCTATTATCATATTCCTCATCCAATATACAGTTAATAAACACATCATTTATATTATTATCCTCATCAATCAAACCAGCATCAGTTAATAATAATGTCATCTCAGACCACTCCTCTTTAACTCTCTTGGTATTCAATTTGTCCATCTCAACATACTTATAATCATGTCGGTCTTTTAAAATACCAACCCTATATATCTTCGGGAAATATTGTGGATATTTTTTAAATATTGGCAACCATTCATCAACAAAGTGAGGATGACCAACCTTAAATACAATATTGGGATTCTTCTTTGAATCATATATCATATGTTGACTTCCCTCCATACTAAAAGGATCTTTTCTTCTAGTAACCAATTCAGATAAAATACCCCTTAATTGTTCCTCACTTAATATTATTTTCATTATATTTTATATGTTTGTTTATAATCTTCCCAAAGTTCTTTAACTAAAAGTTTTTTTGCGTAATCAACAGTATATTTTTCAGGTCCATTAGGATTATTTATATTATTACCAACCATTTTACTTATTTTCCTTTCTTTCAATCCTGTCATAGGATTTATACCAAATATTCTTAATATATTATATATTCTTCCGTTTCCTTGTTTATTATTGGTAATCATAAATTCAGGTTCAATAATTAATCTAATCCATTTTAATCTATTAACCCATAAATGTAATTCTTTCATTACATTTCTAAATGTTAATTTTTCCTCATTAGATGAATCCAAATATTTTTTAAATTGATTTTTAACTTTTTCCAATTCAATGAATAAAAATTTTCTTTCATCATTTGAATGATCTTCCTTAAAGTTATCATTTTCTATGAACGCATCTATATCGTTATGATTATATATACTAAAATATGATTCACTAATCACATGTTTTAATTGATTTTCAGTTATTATTATTTTCATTTTATTTAACTATGTTTAATTATTAATTCACCCAATACCTCAATTCTTCCAACCAATTTCTGAAACTCAATCTGACTTAACTTCTCCATTGAACATAACTTATCCAAATGTTCCTTATACTCCTTCTTAGATTTCTCCAAATCAAACTTACCTTCAGACGCTCTCTTATAATAAGGTAACTTAACGTGAAAATGATGATACGTTAACATAGAAGGTCCACCCTTCTCCTTAGCACCATCAGCAATCTTTGTCGCACCCTTTAATCTAGCACCAGAAAACTCCTGAAACTTATCCTCCTTACCCTCAATGATTAAATCAAAAATTTTCATTATACAAATCTTCTAAAAACACCTTTTATTTTTTCAACAGATTCATTCATTGGAACATATCCACATTCCTTTATATCATGACCCTTAAACTTTCCTAATTGACCACTATCAAATTTAATCCCATAAAGATAATCCCCCTCCGGTGATTTAAATATGTGATGAATCCTTCCAGTACCCATGTCATCATGTTTAATCTTATCATCAACACGATGTCTATCACTCTTATCCACCATCATCATACCTTTAACATCATCATAATAATTCTCATCCAATTCACTATCAATGTCAATGTCTTTCAACCCATGATGTCTTTCCTGATAATCATCATAATCATCATTCTCAACACTTGAATTATCAATAAATGGTTCAGATATATCGTCCATTTGTTCTAGCAACACCTTTAGTTGCGATTCCGTAATTTTAATTTTCTTGCTCATAATATATAAATATCATTATAAAACAAAAAACCCACCAAACGGTGGGTTTTAATGTGTTACAAACCAATCTATCAAAAACATGGTCAATCCGATTAATACGGATACAATTGTGTTAATTTTCTCTCTCATAATTAATAAGTTTTATTTAATTTATTTATGGGTCTCTTATCCCCAATATACCTAGTTGATTCAATTAAAGAATGACCATATGATCTTAATCCCTTCTTTATTGATACCAAAAATTGTTTATATATTCTTTTCATACCAATAAATATAAACAATACCCACAAATAAAAAAACCAACTTTCTAGTGTTTTTATGATCTCCAAACTAACACTTTAACCAAAAAATTCCATTTTTTAAACTTAAACCATATCATATTTAATGTTATTTTTTCCCATCGCCAAACTATCTAACCCAGCCAAAAATTTTACAAAATCAGGAAAACCATCTCTAGCCCATAACACAATCATATACTGCATATCACTATTTTTTACCCTACCAAAAAATACATCCTTAAATATCATCGGATCAATACTCTCACCAGGTTTTATCCCATACTTCTCCCTTATTGACTGAACCCTAGAACTTATCTCACTAGTATTAAAAACATACTTATTACTAAACGCATCACCCCTATTACCAATACCCAAATAATACATTACATAATGTTTTAACTCATCATCACCACCACTCAAATTAAATGTCCTCTTAATACTCCCCACAGCATTATTAATAATATCCCCCCTGTTGAAAATACTAATCGATTTCATCTGACTATTCCTAGTTAATCCCGTTATCATACTGTCAGGATTTAATGGCAATATAAATGATAACTGATGCTGAATCTCATGAACCAATATATTTAATGGACTCTGGTCCACCTTATTACCATATCTCATATAAACATCACAATTAACATGTATCTTATAATCACCACGTGTTGATGTGGCATAATCATTTTGACCCTTAGAATCATAAGTCATCGTTACCCTATCCAATATACCCACCCACTTCGGAATATATTCATTCATCACAACATCAACACTAATACCATTATTCTTCGCAATCTTCCCAATTGTTACCGGATTCTTTAACCAATCCTCCCAATATTTTTTCGCTTGAGTAAACACATCATTGGAAAATAATTGCTGACACCCTTTTATATCCGTCTGCTCATTTATAATCCCCCTTAACTGATTTTCACTTATTATTATTTTCATATATCATAAATATAAAAAAACCTCACATTTTATTGTGAGGTTTTTATTTTATTTTGAAAAATTTAATGGTTTAAATTGACCAAAATTATTATCCTTATTGACCGCATATTGACCATATTTCTGATTTATTTCCGTTAATCTTATAACTCTTTTCATTAATATTTTGTTTTTATATAAATAAAATAAAAACCCACATTTTATTGTGGGTTTTAAACTTACTCAATCTCAAAATTCTCAGGACCATAATCACTAACCTTCTCCCTAACCAATTCCTGATTATCCCTAAACTCTACCTCATCAAAAAACCTCTCACGATCCGTCTCAAATAATTCCGCCTGCTCATCCGTAATCTCAGCACTATAAAATGCCGTAGTAGAAAATGTTTCTACCCATGTAATCTTTTTTCCCATATTAAATTTTTTTTCAAATATAAGAAATATTATTTAATTAAACAAATGTCTATATTTTGGAAACTCTAACATTATTCTTATGTAAAATTTTTAATATGACAGTATTTGATACTCCAAATTTGTTCGCAACTAATTTAACAATATGTTTTTTTTCATAATAATTAATCACTTCATTAGTATCTAATTTTTTTATACCTTCTCGTTTAGGTATATTATGTAATTCTAATACTTTCTTTACTAAATTTTCACTTATATTAAATTCTCTCGCAACTAAGGATAATCTATTTGACTCTTGATACGATTTGATTATATCTTGATATTTTTCTTTTAATCTATCTATTTTAGTTCCACATTTTAATCCGTGCAATTTTAAAATCTTTTCTATAACATATTCACTTGTTATAAGTTCTTTACTAATATCATTTATGGTATATTTTTTAGACCATAACTTTAATACTTCGTTTTGATCAACAGTTGTCCATTTACTTTTATATTTTCTATGCTCCATAACACAAATATAATAAATTATACCAAAATCCCAAATTTTTTTCCAAAATTTTTTTTTTCACTTTTACAATAAAAAGTATGTTTTCAAAAATTTCCAGAAATTTTTTTTTAATTTAAGAGGTAAAGTCAACTATGGGTAAAAATTTTCCGGAAAAAAATTTCACTCACGTAACTGATGGGGGTGTACAGACATCAAAATACCCCTTATATAAGGGGGGATACGGTAGGGGGGAGGGGGGATTTTAAGGGAGGGAGGTGGGGAAACCCCCGTAGCAGTGGGACCAGGGGACCAGTAGGTAATAAGTTTTGGCAGTGGGGGAGGTGTTCCACGTGGAACATTGATAAATGAATCTACTGCCAAAACTTATTCTACTGTGGTACCAGGTTCCTCGACTCCGGTACACTGTGGATAACGTGTTAATAAAATGTGGATAACTTTATTACATTAATATCAAAATAAAGTTGTACTTTTGTGTCGTAATCAATTCCGATTACGTTAAAACGTTGTATATGAATAAGTATGATTTTTCTTTTGTTGTAGTTAATGGTGTGTTTACTTTCAGTAAGGGTAGTGAAAGTGATTTCAATGGAATTATGACCTCATTAGATAATGAGGGAGTGAAACCTCAATTTAATGATGGTTATTATAGTGTAGAAGTAACTAAAGGTAACTATCTTTTAGATACCTATATAAAAGTAAATGGAACTGAAAAGTTTAATTATTTTCTTTCTTTTAATGACAATACGTACACAGGAGTTGTTGAAAAGAATTGTAAGTGGGTAGATACCTATAAAGGTAAGAAAATAAAGAGAGATATTACTTTTAAACCTTAATAGGTTAAAATGAATAAAAAACCCCTACTTTCGTAGGGGTTTTTTTTATGTCCATAGGTGTTTGTATTGGAAATGTAATAATGTGTCTTAAAACGTCTTATTTTACGTTATTTGAAAGAAATAATTAGAGAGAAATAATATCAAAATAAAGTTGTACATTT
>Ga0214170_1000210_pt1 | contig 24759 bp, 23 predicted proteins | sample TroBogEpilimnion_2_FD_153008 | JGI IMG/M metagenome (GOLD analysis project Ga0214170, IMG submission 153008) | Freshwater microbial communities from Trout Bog Lake, WI - 27JUN2007 epilimnion | ecosystem: Environmental > Aquatic > Freshwater > Lake > Epilimnion/Euphotic zone | place: Trout Bog... | reverse complement strand
AAGAAGAAGAACAGGAGAAGGAACCGGAAAAAAAGGTTTCTCATAAGAAGACTCCAGAGGATGAAATCGGTATTGGTATGATAAATCAAGATGAGGAGGAAGAAGAGGAGGAAGAAGAAGAGGAAAAAAAAGGTGGAAATGATGAAGAATTGGAGGTTGACTTAACAAATATGAAACTGAACAATCCGGATTATTTTCAAAAAAGAATTCAAGAAAGAGATCCGGAAATAGTTGTAAATAAAGAAATCGATGGGTTTCCTCAATTTTCAAGAGCAGTCCGTAAAGAATTTAGACCTGTAGCATTAAATAGAAAAGAAATGGAGAACAATGAAAAATACGAAAGAATACGTAGACAAAACGGAGACAGTTCTTACACAACTATGATAGAATATGGAACCGATGAAAAACACATAAATTGGTATATTTGTCCAAGATACTGGAATTTGAAAACACAGACAAGTATGTCTGAACAAGAAGTAAATGAATTATTGAAAAAAGACCCAAGAGTAGTAATACCTCAAAAAGCAAAAACTGTTCCAACTGGTGCTTATATATACGAATTTAATACTCCCAAGCTACACATTTCAGAAAAAGGTGAATATATAAGACACTATCCCGGATTGAAAGACAAATCACATCCAAAAGGATATAAACTTCCTATTTGTTATAGTTCTCAACAAAAAGAAAAAACAGACGATTTAACATCAAAAAAATATGTGTTGGATTCTACAAAGTTTCCTATACCATTGGGTCGTATAGGTTTTTTACCTCCTGCTATTCAGTCTTTTTTTCGTATAAACAATAACGACTATGTTTTATCTACAGAACCAAACAAAATCAAACAAAATACTCCTAGTTTTATAAGGTATGGAATCGAAACATCTCCAAACAAGTCAATTATAGCTGTTTTTGCGGATATATACTGTGAATTAAACAATGTACCTTTATTAACTGTAAATCAAATGTGTAATGTTATTGTAGATGCTATCGATTTGGATAATTTTGTAGAATATTTCAATGGTTCTCTTGTTTCTATTTTTCGTCCAAAAACGTATACAGTAGTTTCAAATAAAGAAAAACACATGGATACGGTATATTACAAAACGTATGTAAATAATCCAAGTCTTTTGAATGAAACAATAGCATCCTATAACAACTTTTGTATGTTTATAAGAGATGAGACATCCTTTGTTGAACACACTTATATCTGGGACATTATTACAAAACCAAACCCAAAATTATTAAAAGATGGATTGAACATGGTTATATTCAAAATACCCAATGATACTGAATTGATAGAGGTAATATGTCCTACAATTACTTATAGAAGTAGTTTATTTGATGAAAGTAAAAAAACTCTTCTCTTATTGAAACAAAATGATTTTTATGAACCAATATATTTGTATGAGAACAAAGGTCGTAAAAATCCAGAATACACACGGTTTTTCGATAATTCGAATGAAATAATATCCAAAGTTCTCTTGAAAGTAAACAAACACGTACAGAACTATTGTAAAGCAAAACCAAGTTTACCAAAAGAATATGATTTTAAAACGTCTAAAAACGCAGAAGAAGTTTATAAGATACTTACAGAGAAGGAATATACAAATATAAAACAGGTTGTGAATTATCAGTCAAAAACGGTAGGTTTTTATTTTGGCAAAGTATTTGTTCCATGTTCTCCTTCTGGTATTTTGAAAAATATTGAGAAGGTTTTGGTAGATAATGAGGAAATATGGAAGGACTATACCACAACTATAAATGAATTGAATGAAATATTATCCAAGACTGGATTGAATGTAACACCATCTATGAAAATAGTAGATGAAAATAATATTATTGGAATTGTTACAAAAACAAATCAATATGTTCGAATTTTTCCTCCATCACCTGTTGAAGATTTGAAGGATAGTATACCAAGCGTTGATTATATACAGGCAGATAAAGATATAGCATTGAGTAATAATGAAGACCAAAATAGAATAAGTGTAATTAGAAATATCGAATTGGAAAGTAATTTTTATGTAATATTCCGAAGTACAATTCGTATATTGTTGGGTGAATATAAAAATCGTAAATTAAAACACGATATAATAGAAGTTCTCGATAATAACCAAACATACAAAGAAAAACTTTACGAAATAGAAAAGATAATAAGAGAACTAGTAGGTGATGTCATTGTTTTTCAAGAAATGGACGACGATGTTCTTGATATGATTTCAGAATTATCAACTTACAATAAAAATTGTGAAAATAAAAAATACGGTATTTCATTGAATGATGATAAGGATTGTCAGGTTGTTATGCCTTATATTAATTTAAATATGGGTATAAGTAATGAGAAATTTTATTATTCAAGAGTTTCTGATGAGATATTGCGTTTCCGTAGAATTAGGTCATTTTTACTAGAACCAAATAATTATCTCAATTTGACAAACCAAGATTACAAAGTAAATAAAGATGAAATATTGATATTAGAATCGTCCATAAAGCAGGAACAGTATAAAGATTTGGAAGTTTTCAATACAAACAAATACGTTCAAAACATATCTTTTGAGAACGCAGAACCAATAAAAGCGCAAAAGTATTCTAACAATGTTAAAAATGAAGTTTACTAACTTACAAAATTGTTACATTAAAAATGTAAATTTTACGCGTCTTCAAAATCATAAACTGCTTTCATCATTTCAACTAAATCATTTATTGTATTTTTTAAATCTTTAATTTCATTTTTCATTTCTTTTAAATCATTTTGTATTTCGCTTTTATTAATACAAATTAATATATTATCGGTTTGTGTGGGTTTAATTTTTTTTTTGTATTTATCTTTATTATCAGATACTATTTGTTTGTATAAATCACTATTTTTATAAACTATATATCCTCTTGCTGATTGTCTATTAACAATATAGTTGTGCTTAAATAGTCTACTAATTATTCCTCCTGGTGCTCTATTATGTATCTTAGATATTTCCATAATATCAAGCATATCTTCATTATATAATTTATTTAATTGTATATCTTCTTCTTTCGTCCATGGATCACCAGCATTTTTAAACATAGTGTATTTTTCCGTTATTTTATTTATTGAAAATAATTTTAAATTATTTATTTTCAATTTTATTACAAAAATGTGTAAAAAAAGAGTGAATATTATTTTATTTTTTTTGATTATTAAATACCTATATCATAGTCATCATCACACAAGTCTACCTGTTTTGTGTTTATGTTTACAATATTATTTTTAATCTCAATCTTACTTTTACTACATTCTCCATTATCAATATTTATATCCAACATTTTCTCAACATCATATCCTGTTTGAATATTCGCCTCTGCCAATTTTACCATTTCTTTCGTATCCAATATAATACTGAATGAACCTGTACCATAGTTTCCATATTGACCACACATTACAGCAGATGAAACACCGCGCATATGGTCGAAATCAGCGTGTCTAGCAGCGTCTAATAACACCTCTGTATGAACCTCAAAAGTAGCTTTTGCTATTGGACCAATGTTGTCTTTGAGTAATCCGGAACGGAATATTGGAACCATATCTTTATTTGTAGTCATACGGTCGCACAAAAGACCCAAATGATGATAATTGATATAGGCGTCTGATGCTTCCATAACCTCCGCAAACTCATTACACAATATTTGTCTGGCGGCTTCAATACCCAAAACATCAAATACTTCACGCACATCATTACTGAATGTTCTCTTTGAATCAACATAGTCTAACCCAAGAACACTTAACAAATTTGTTCCAGTTGTATCCAAAACCCAACAATCTCTTTTTATGTATTTTCCGTCATCTAATACAACCATATTTTTCAGTTTTCGTGTCATTACTTTTTCAATATTATTAATACCTCTTAATACAATGTTGTTCAGTATATTGTCTTGAAACTGTTTCAATTTATAAATATTGTCTGATTCGTCTAATGGCTTTACTCCCGCCTTTTTATCTTCCAACATTCGAATACGGAATATCAACTTATCGTGGTTCAAATCCGAAAACACACAACTAATCTTACCTCCAAGATGACTATATTTTATTGCGTAATGGATATCGTCCATGGAAATATTCTTTTCTAGTAATATTTCTGGATCCATTTCTAATCTTATAATCCACTTGGAAAAGGTTTTTGAATTATTATCGTTTACTATCTTTTTATCACACTCACTAATCATATCTTCAAATTCATAAAACTGCTCTAAAAATACTTTGTCTTCTTCAATAGATGTGCTTCTTGCGTGTGGTTCAAAACATATTTGAACTGATTTAATGACATGAATTAGTTTAGTATATTCAATCATATTCGCGTATTTGGACGCTTTTGACTCATCTGTTTCTTCTAAGGATTTCAAATGAATTGTAAGAGAAGGACCTTTTGGAGAACTCGTTAGTCTTAATAACTCCTCGATTCTTGGAACACCACGAGTAACATTCGATTTACTTGAAATACCACTATTGTGAAAAGTATTCAATGTAAGCTGAGTAGTTGGTTCTCCTGTACTTTGACCGGCAATAATACCAACCATTTCTCCCGGTTGAATAATAGACTGTTTATATTTCAATAAAACCATTTCTAGTAAAAGTGTCAATGCTTTTAAATTGAAGCGTTTGTTTATCAACAAGTCTTTTGGTGTCAAGTAATAGAAATAAAAGACCTCAAATAACGAGTTTGGTTTTATAAAGTTCATAGAGTTGAGTTTTTCATAATATTCTTCTATCAATTTGAACGCCTCAAGTGGTGTTATATCAACAATAGAATTGGCACTTAGGTTTAGTTGTCCCTGAATATTCGCAATAGTATTTTGAAATGAAACTGGTAGTTTCAAACTGTTCTCATCCTTATATTTGAATACGTTTTCTACTAATTTCTTTCTGTATTCTAACATTTTAAGGGTATAGTCATAACATAATAATTTTGTATCCTCTTTTTGTTTTTTCAAACGAAGTTTAGTAGGTTTTGTGTATATTTCTAAAATATCTCTACTATTTTCTTCATCGACCGCTAACATATCATAATGAACATATATGTCTTCTGTACTCATTCCAACTAATGGAATTGGCTGGTTTTCAACCTTTGTAGGGTCAATACCATCATCTCCATATGAAAACTGGACTATTTTACCTTTGCTATTACGAACTGTCATATCATATTCTACTTTCAAATCTTCCATACCCTTAATAAGTCTTCTTTGAATGTATCCAGTCTGAGATGTTTTTACGGCAGTATCAATCAAACCAATTCTACCACCCATAGCATCAAAGAACAACTCTGGAGCGGTCAACCCGGAAATATAAGAATTATCAATAAATCCACGAGCGTTTGGACTATCATCGTATTTACAATAATGAGGTAATGTTCTGCTATCAAAACCATATGGAATACGTTTACTTTCTACGTTTTTTTGTCCTAATCCAGCGATCATCTGAGAAATATTCAGTAAAGACCCTTTTGAACCAGAGTTGACAATCATCAAGAAACGATTTTCTAGACTTAGACTTTTACGCGCTTCCTTACCTGATTCGTCCATTGCCTTATTCAGTTTCGCATTTACGATATTTTCAAACTCAGCCATATTACTATTTACTGTTTTGTTCTCAAAAATACCCAAATGAACTTTATCAATAATCGACTGAACTTCCAACTTTTTTGCCAAAATAACACTATTGATTTTGTCTTGGGTTTTTTTATCAGACAATAAATCGCTAATACCTACACTAAACGAACTTGTTTTCATGTATTCTGTAACTACGTTTTGGAGATCATCTATAAAGTTAGAACAAGCCATGTTTCCATAATCATTGAAAATACGATGTAAAATACCCTTTGTAGTAGATGCCAATACTGATTTTTCAATCTGTCCACGAATATATTTTCCATTACGTATTTCTAATACATTATTGGATGTTTTGTAGTTGTCTTTATCGTCATCATATAACTTTGTTTTATAACTCAACGTCAATGGAGACAATATTTGTGTTAAAACATCAAAACTATTCAGTGTCTTTTTTTCGTGTCCTTCACGAATTGCCTGTGTATCCACCTTTGAATACATCATCAACAGGTTCATAGCTTGTCTAGCCGTAAGATTAATGTTTGCCCTTGTAAAACGATAAGAACCAAGCAAAGAATCTTGATAAATACCAATCAATGGCGCGTTTGATGCTGGACTTACAATTTGGTATGGAATTGCGGCTAAATGTCTCAATTCTGTTTCTGCCAATACATTTTGTGGCGCGTGCATATTCATTTCATCACCATCAAAATCCGCATTATATGGTTTGGTATCACCAACATTCATTCGGAAAGAGTCTCCAACACGCATTACTTTAACAATATGACACATCATCGACATTCTATGTAAACTAGGTTGTCTGTTAAATAATACCGCGTCTCCATCCATCAAATGTCTATGGACGATATCCCCCTCTTCTAATACGATAGAGTTTCTATCTACAATTTTCAAATGAATATTTACACCATTTTTACGCTCTAGTTTGTTTGCTCCAGGATACACGTCTGGACCATTTTGAACTAGTTTAAGAAGGAAGTCATAATTACGACTATTTACGGTAATTGGCTTTGTAATATTTTTTGCTATTTTCATTGGAACTCCAAGCTGTCGAATAGACAAATTTGGGTCACCAGTAATAACAGAACGAGCACTAAAGTCTACACGCTTACCCATTAAATTACCTCGAATACGACCGTTTTTATGGTTGATACGACCAGTAATACATTGAAATGGACGACCTGACCTTTGAGCGAGTGGTGCAGCACCTTTTGTTTTATTATTCACAATCATAGCAACAAAATACTGAAGCATTTTATGTGTTCCTTCAATAGCATACGCAGACGCATTTTTGTTTATTTTTTCTTGTAAATCTTTATTGAACTTGATGATATTACTATAAATATGTGTTAAATCATCTTCACTTCTCTGTTGCGCGTCCATTTTAACAGAAGGACGAACAGCCGGTGGCGGAACAGGTAAAACCTGACAAACCATCCATTCTGGACGAGACCAAATAGGACTAAACCCCATAAAATGAACATCATCGTCGCTAATTCTTTTGAACTTTTGAATAATAATTTCTGGTGTTAATTTTTCAGTAAAGGTTGTAGTAGTATTATCTTCACCTTTTACATTTTCCCAAACCGCGTAAATAGAAGCGATTTCTTCTAACTTTATTTTACTAGGTTGTTTACAACTACATCCATCCTCCGTTTTTAATCCACATCTATTCACCTCACTTGCCAATTTATACACATACTCCCATCTTTCTGAAGGACTCATGTCTAACGCGTGTGCATGTTGTCTTTTACTAATAAGTAATTTATTACACTTATAGCAGACACATTTACATATTTTCATAATTTCTTTAATATGTTGTGTAAAGAATACTGGTCTAGCTAATTCAATATGTCCAAAATAGCCAGGAGTGTCTGTATATGTATATCCATCCGTAGGACAAATCATTCCCGGCTCTAAAACACCCATACGAGTATCAAATAACCCTCCCGGAACTGGTTTGTTGCTATCAAATGTAAACTTTGATGTTATTTCTAATACAGAATTTTTACGTATTTCTTCTGGAGACAACATACTAAACTGAATACCAACTATTTTTGATGGAACTTTATAATCACTCATTTTGGAAGATGTAGACATAAGGTGTATATATTATTATATTATTTGTTTATATTATTTTGTTTTCAATTTTACTTGTGATGAACCTAAATGTAAAAACAATTTATCAAAATTGAAATGAAATAATAAATATCTAAAATGTATTAAAAACATAGTATTATTATAATAAAATGTCCCCTATTAAGAAAGAAAAAAAACGAGTCGTTCCTTCTAACAAAAATAAGTTGAAGAAATCAAAGGATTCTGATTCAGATGACGACTATGAAACTTATGATGAAGAGGATGAAGAAAGTATTTCTTTGGGTTCTGAAGACACAAGTAGTACTATTTGTTCCTCTGAATATGAGACTGTTTCTGATTCAGAAGAAGGACAAGATGAAGAGACAGATAGTTCATATACACCTTCTAAAAAAAAGTTTAGACGTAAGGTAATTGAAGATTCCGAGGATGACGAGGATGAAGATGACGAGGATGAACCATCAAAAAGGGATATACAAAAAATTATTTCTAAGATATTTCCATCAAAGTATATGAAAGAAAAGGTAAAAAATAACAAAGATAGTAGAGAAAAAAAGTCGAGTACTGAAAAAAAATCGAGTAGCGAAAAAAAGTCAAAATCTTCTTCTGAGAAAAAAAGGGTATCAAAAAAGAAATCTTCAAAGGTAGAAGAAGAGTCGGAAGATGAATCAGATGATAGCGATTACGAACCGGATGATTCTAAAAAAAATAAATTAAGTATTATCTTTGGATTGGGTGGAGAGGAATTTGATGATGATGACTATGATGATGAGTTTGGTGAAGAAAAACTGGTTGAGGATGAAAACGAGGAATGTAATAGTGATGATGAGAAGACTTTTGTTAAAGAAACATATCAACAACTAGACATTCCAGAACAATCCAAGTTAGAGATTGAAAAGAAAACAAAAAAGGAAAGTCCAGAATCCAAAAAATCAACTTCAAAAAAATCAAAATCAAAGGAGGAGGATTCGTCAGATGACGAAGAAGATGATGATACAGGTTCCTTTGAAAACGAATACAGCGATTTAGTTGATATGAAAAAATTATTGACTGAAAAACTAAACAAGAATCCAAAAAGCAAGTATGCCCTGAAAGCTTTACAAAAATGTAAAGAGGATATTCGTAAATTGATAAAGAAAACGCGTGGTAAAAATACAAAAGAGTATCACAAAATGATAACCTCTCAAACAACCAAATATACGAGTGAAATGGATTATTTCAAAAAGAAGCTTTCTAACAAAGAACAGTTGAAAATTATGAATGATTTGAAAGAGGTAAATGAACACATCCAAATCGATAAACCATACAGATTAGCATTATTAGAGTCAAAAATCCCTACAAAATACAAGGCTACTGTAATGCAGAAACTGAACATGTTGAGAACAATGGACTATGGTGACTCTGAATATTATAAAACTAAAAACTGGGTTGATACGTTTATGCGTATTCCTTTTGGTAAATACAAGGATTTGAAAGTGAATATCAAAGATGGTATTGAAAAGTGTCAGGAGTTTATGGAAAACTCTATGAAAATCTTAGACCAATGTACTTATGGAATGAACGACGCAAAAACACAGATATTACAGATGGTAGGTCAATGGATATACAATCCTGACGCGGTTGGAACAGCGATTGCTATTCATGGTCCAATGGGAACCGGTAAAACAACCTTAGTCAAAGAAGGTATTAGTAAGATATTAGGTCGTGAATTTGCGTTTATAGCATTAGGAGGAGCCGGTGATGGAAGTTATTTGGAAGGACATTCTTATACATACGAAGGAAGTACATGGGGTAAAATAGTTCAGATTTTGATTGATAGTAAGTGTATGAATCCAGTTATTTATTTTGATGAGCTGGACAAGGTAAGCGACAGTCCACGAGGACAAGAAATTATCGGTATTTTGACACATTTGACGGATACTTCACAGAATTCACAGTATCACGACAAATACTTTTCGGATGTTGACTTTGATTTGAGTAAGTGTTTGTTTATTTTCAGTTATAATGATGAGTCGTTAGTAAATCCAATTTTGAGAGACCGTATGTATAAAATCAAGACAAAAGGATACGACAAGAAACAAAAGTATATAATCAGCAACAACTATTTACTTCCAAAAATATGCGAACAGGTAAAGTTTGAAAAAGGTGATTTGGTTATTCCAAATGAGGTAATCGAGTATATGGTTGAAAATCATTGTAATAATGAGGATGGTGTTAGAAATTTGAAACGATGTCTTGAAATCATATACACGAAATTGAACCTATATAGAATTATGAAACCAGGGACAAAAATATTCGATCAAGAGACTTCATTCAAAATAGAGTTTCCATTCACAGTTACAAAAGAAATAGTAGATACTTTAATAAAAAAAGAAAAACTACCATATTTACCAATGTATGTATAGAGTGTTAGGTTAGTTGGGTTTTCACTTTATTTGTTCTTTTTTTATTACTGAATTATTTATAAAGATATAATATATAATGGAAACTCCACAAACACCTAATTCTGATAATTCGTATAACATCCACACAATTCACAGTAATATTTCCGACATTACGGATGATTCTGAACACGATATTCAACCTTTACAATTAGAAAGTATAATGGATGACGAAACAGTATCTATTCCACAAACTGACGTTGAACCATGGGGTGAAGGAGTAGCACCTACTATACCAGAGTATGAGGTTCAACAAATAGATGTTAATGCAGAAGGTTATGATCCATTCAATTTAGAAAATATGAAAATAAAAGACTATCTAGCAGAAGATATAAACAATATTGTTATTTTGTATGCTGGTAAAGTATACCTTTCAAGTCGTTTTATTATACAAAGTCAAGATAATAATGCTATAGTATATGAATGTTTAAAAGCAGACATTAGAAGAAGGTCGAATGTAATTGGTAACTTACCTTTATACAATATAAAAAAAATTGGTTTGAATATTAGTTCCGATGACGCGGTAGGAGTAGAGCCTGAGTTTGTTTATACAGATGGAATTGATAAACTTTTAGATGATGATAAAAATGTTTGGCAGTACTACAGTATTATTCCTCTTCCTTACAAAAACTTACTTACAGTTATTTCTGCGAGTGAAGCACAAAGAATAGGAACAGGTTTTTATAGTTCTAGCACTGTTCATTGTCAAGCAGGGCAGGGTGGATTAGCTGGAGTTATTGTAAGAGCAAACCCTATTGATACCACGAATACTGGTGGAAAAAAAAGTAAATCAATAAAGAAAAGAAAGATATACAAAAAAACAAAAAAAGTCAAAGCTGGAAAAAAGAAAACACAAAAAAAAGGAAAAAAACAAAATAAATCTATGAAAAAATAATTATAATAAAAATTATATTTTATAATTATTTTTTAACCTTACGTGTAGCAGATCTACAGTATCTTCTAGAAACTCCTTTTGTATATTTACAATTTTTTCTTCCTGGACCACGTCTGTAGTAGCATTGTCTCTTTGTCAATCCAACGCACTTGGAAGCGGACCCCCAAGTTTTTTTCATCGTTTTTCTCATAACTAAACTCATTTATATATAAAACATATATATTTTCCTAAATTATTTGTTTGGCGTTGGACTTCCAATTTGTGAATCTTTTCCGGTAGAATTACCTCCTCTTGTTTTTAATAATCCAATCGCGTCTGGACTTAAACACAAACCACCTTTGGAGTTGTGTAAACCAGAAGAAATAACATCACAGGAAAGACTTCCTGGCATTTGACTAAATACATCTAATGGTTTCTCACTTCCATAAGGAGAACCTTGGATTCCTTGAAATCCTTCTACCTTTTTTGGGGTTGTCATTGTTGGAATAACAGGTGCTTCTGTTCCAGTGAAGGTTGAAGCTGTGTCGGCAATTCTACTTGTCATACCTTCATATGGGAACTGTTGTGTAAATATGGTGTTTTCTGAGTATGGAACAAATCCTGATACAGAAACCCAACCTACATAAGAAATTACTAAAATAATCAATATTGCTAAAAATATTATTTGTCTGTTAACTTTCATTCTACTATATACATATTTATAAGATAATAAATTGTTTTAATTAGTAGCCACTGAATGCTTTATCTGATTTTGAAAAGTCTGTTTCAACGGGTGTTTGCTTCTTTATTAATGTATCTAACTTACTTACATTGGATAAATCCACATTGGTGTATTTTTGTATAAACACTTCATTTTTTGTCAATAGTTCATATATTGAATTGTATAGAGCCGTTAAAGGTTTTACTGTACTGGATATTTTACTGGATGATGGTGATATATATGCTACATTTATTTGATATTGTATATCTGCTAATATTTGAAACAAGTTTTTGATATATCCATCCAAGTTTCCTGAAAACACGTTATACAAGTTTTTCATATAATCTATGTTCGTTTCATATGCTTCGTTCGTTTTTAAAACCGCGTCGTTTATATCATCCATAATGTGTGTTGTTTCATTGTAGGCATCTTTGAAAACCTGTATTTGGCGCCTGTTATTTTCCTCTATTTGATTTTTATGATCTAGATATTTTTGATGAACGGTTTCGATTTCTTTTTCAGATTTTGTTATATGTTTCTCGGTAACGCCTAGTTTTTTTCTTGTCATACCGAATATGTAGTCGTAAAGATATTCTTGGAGAGACATGCTATTTGTTTTTGAAACAATAGAAATTAAGTCGGGAGAGAACTTTGGATGCGACAAACTGAGTTTATGTGATATGGAGGTTAATGTTTTATAAACAACAAATAAAAATGTAGCTAAAATAAAATAAGACAAGTAAACATTGACATAATTTATTTTTGTAAAAGATATCTGTGTAGGTATTATATTGTCCATTATATATAAAACCTATAATTTTTATTTATACATCAATATAATATTGCTTTAATTCGGAAGAAACGCAAGTGTTTTTAACCTGATTTACCATCTACTTTTTTGAAAGAGTTTATAATGTTTGCTAGAGAACTATTATTCAAACTTTTTGTAGTTGTCAATATACCATCGTTCAAATGTGTGCTAATAACAACCGCACTCAATATTTTTGCGATTGCGTTTTTAACATGAATTACGTTTTGTTGTAAATTCGTACTCAATCCAGATATTGTAGCGGTGAGTGATTCTCCATTGTCAGCCATGTCTATTTCTTGGTTTAGTTTGTTCAGGGACTTGTCGATATTGTTTATTTCATTATTAATATCTTCCAGTGCGTCATTGATAGCAACAGTTTCTTCTTTTTTCAAACATTCATCAAGTGTTTTTTTGCTACTTTTTCCGAAAAAAGGTGCCAAATAAAACATGCCTTCATTACATTTGTAAGTATCCCAATTAATGTAAATATATGAATAATAAATAATAAACCACGCGAATAATCCAATGATACATATTAATAAGGTTACACTGGATGCTTTTGTTGGTTCCGGTGCTAAAAACATAAACTTTTTTACTTCTGTATTATTCATTTATATATATAGTTAAATAATATATAAAAAAAGAACATTTATACCTATATATTTACAAGAATGGATGATAATGAAAGACTTCAACTTAAAAATATGATACGTCAGTCAGATTGTGAAGATAACACTGAATATATTCGAAAATTAAAACATAGTTCTCTTATTAGAGAAGATGTTTTGAAAATGGAACAACTCAAGAAGAAAAATGTTCGTATGCGAAAAAATGATCCGGAAAAGTTTTCAAACTTATGTCAAAACGAGTGTTCTTTTTTGTATAGTAAATATACAGATATATACCACAAGGTTTTCAAAGACGAATTGAATTTGGAGATTATGAGTAAATTACTGGATTGTTTAAAAAAAATAGAGGATGGTGATGTCGACCAACACGAAGGTTCTGTTCTTTTTGGTAAAATAGCAGCAGATATGTATATTGATGCTGGATTGAGAGGTGGAAAAAATGTTGAAACTGCTATTGAACCAGAGCCGGAAAAAGTGTATGCCGAGGCAAAACCGGTTTCATGGAAAGACTATAAAAGAATGAACCAGTAATTTAATTTTAGAAAACAATATAAAGTGTTTGGTTTTTAATATGTATATGCACTCGATAACGTTTTTTTATAAAGTATTAGGTCATCCAAAATTATATAATGGTAAATATATTACTTACAGCTTACCTTTGTTTCACTCTGGCCTGGACATGGTTATTATTCCGAAGCTACTCACAGGCGTAAATGATTATAGATTTAAAGACAGTATGTATTGTATTGAAAAAAAAGATTTGTCTATTGGTATAATATCCGCATATAACCAACATAATATTTATCATTCAAGCAATGAGGAGTTTAAACAATTTGATTTTTATTGTATTGAAAAAGATATAAATCCGGAGAACCGTAGAACATATATGCACGGTAAGTTGTTATATTGAACATTTGGACAAAATTGAAGTTGTGTATTTATTTTTATAATAATAAAATAGTATGATTATTATAAAATCATGATGATGTAGTATAAAATTTACAAACAATTTTTTATATTATTTTTCAAGTTTGATATAATATTTTTCCACCAAATAATAATTTCATTTTGTTTTTTTTGTAACTTTTCAGGTTCTTTCAATAAATTATTGCAAATAACTACTGCTTCATCCCAAGTATTAGCATAAACAAATGGTGGAATATTGTTATCATAATTAAAGGTTATGTTTATTTCATTCATATTTCCAACTATTACAGGAATAGAACCACATACTACTGCTTCATATATTCTGAAACAATCAAGTGTTATATTTCCTCTTCCATTTATAACAAAAATTGAGTCATTATATATTGAGAACATTTCTTTTGGATTTACAGGTAAATTTTGAACATCCCAATTATTATTTACAAAAACAATTCTTGTATTAATCATATTATTTTCAAAAATATATTTCATATATTCTCTATCATTTTTTGGTGTTCCTATAAAAGAAACATTAATATTTCGTTTATCCATTTTTTTTACTATGATATTGGAAGAATTTTGTTGATTCAAAAAATTTTTTACATACCCTAAAGGCATTTGTTTATTATTAGTTGAATAATTAATGAATTTATGATTATATTGTCTATAAAATAACTTTGCATACTTTTCTAAAATTATATAATTTGATTTTGTCAATGTATCTCCAGATTCATCTGATAAAAAAAAAATTACAATAGGTTTAATTACTTTTACAACACTCAATATATCATCAAAATTACATACACAATTTACCACAAAGAAATTATTATTTATTAAATCGGTTTCATTCACTAATAAAGTAATTGTATCTTTAGTAAAAACTTTTAATTCAATATTTTCAATCTCATTCAATATTTCATAACGTATAAAATCAATTTCCCATTCACAATTTTCTAAATAAACTAATTTCATTTTACCTATATTATGTAAAGACAAAATTGAATTGATAAAAAGAACGAAATAAATAAGTATAAAGATTGTTGTTTATATTTATTATAACAAAATGAGTTCAGGATTAGTTCAAAGCGAATTATGTAATTTAGCAAGACAATACAAAGATGGTCTAGGATATTTACGGTTATACGTATCTAATCCAGAGTTGAAAAAAATATACCAAGAAGCCGCTTTTAAACATAATGAGAAAATTTTCTTGGACAGTCATCCAAATTCAGGATTTGACCTGTATACCCCAGAAAAAACGGTTTTTACGATTCCATATCAAACAAAGTTTATTGATTTGGGTGTAAAATGTGAAATGTTTAACTGTAATGATGAATACATATACGAATGTAAACATCAAGAAATGTTATATGTTCCGTGTGCCTTTTATATGTATCCTCGTTCAAGTATTTCCAAAACTCCACTTATGTTGGCAAACCACACTGGAGTTATCGATTCAGGATATCGTGGAAGTTTGATTGCTGCAGTAAGATATTTACCAGAAAGTCAATATACAGTTATGATAGAAGATGACGATGAAGTTGAAAATGATATCCAAACCGTTATGTTAAGAGAACACTACATAAGAAGTTATACAGTTGAAAAAGACACGCGCCTGTTTCAAATATGCCATCCATCGCTTCTTCCTATTTATGTAGAGGTTTTAGATGAAAATGAGTTGTCACAAACGACAAGAGGAGTAGGAGGGTTTGGATCAACCGGTAAGTAAAAATCTAATTGTTATTTTTGTAGTGTTCGTAAGCATATAATACAAGTTGTTCTCCTGTAGTTAGTTTTTGAAATATTATATTGTTATCAAACTTTATTTGAAAAAATCGGTTCGCCGGTGTCTTACATAATATTTGTGTCCCTTCGTCCATTATTTTTGTGTCCATTACAATACCGCCATTTGTAATTTTCGTTAGTGATGATTTATTTATCCACCTTATATATTTTCCACGATGAATATCATACAAGTTGTCTATGTATCTATACCCTGTCAAACTTTCACAAAATTCTTTTATTTTTTTATTTTCCAATCCACATTCTTTAAACACATCTATTATTTCTTGTAGTATATCATCAAGCGTCTTGTTCTCTAATGATTCGTTTCTTTCATTTTCTAATAATTCACTAATATCTATGGTGTTTAGAAGAGAACTGTCTTTTCGAATGTTACTGAAAATTGTTTCAATATCATTTTGGTTCATTGTTTGGGATATATGAACATAGAGAACCACATTTATATTTATTTTGATTTATATGTTTAACATAACACATGCGTTTATTTTTTTAAAAAATAACATAATTCAGGTTTATATTATAATGAGTGAGATTGATAATGTTGTTGACGAGTGTTTAGTCGAAGAAGAAATTCTTTCAGAAGAGTTTAGCAAAGTTTACACAACCGAAGATACAAATGAATTTTGTTGTATAAAAAATGTTGATGGAGATGATTTTTTAAGTACATTAAAAAATAGCCATAAACAATTAAAATTATTACCTATGCAATCACATTTAAAAAAAGATTTATTGCCAAAATACTGTTTTATTCAAATAGCACAAAAATACGCAGTAAATAAAATTATTTTACATAACGTTCCAGATTCAGATTATATATTTTCAGTTAACGGACAAAATGTAGGAACATTCAATAAAATAACTAATTTTCCAGAATTAAACGATTATGTTTTAAACATAAAAGAAACTAGTTTAATAAAAAGAAAAGAAATTATTTTCAGGAATGATGAATCAAATGAGGACTATCTCAATTTGGAAAGGATTGACAATACTAGAATAGTATATGAAAAAAATATTTTTAATGATGATGATGTAGTTCATTATAGTTTATATGGTTATAAATACAATATGGTAGATAAAACTTTTGAAAAACAAAATACAAAATACAAATACTTTATAAATACACAAAATTTGTCCTTGAATCATCCAACGAAATATATTACTTTTCTTGCTGAAAGAATTGACAAAACAAAACCTGGAAACATTTATTTTTATTTAGAAGGTATAATGGTTAATAATATTTGTATTAACGGTGAAAATTATAGAGATAAAATTTATAATTGTGAAAATTTTGAATGTGTTAGAATAAATTTTAACGAATTACATAATTATCCAATAAAACCAGTAAATTCAGAAAACAATTATTTAACAGAAAAAATAAATTCAGAAACATTAAATATGTCTAGAATATCGAAAGTACAGTTTGCTTCTTCAAATGTAATATTATATTCGGTGGATGTATCATACTTCCTAACTTATAATATGAAATATATGAGTCTATTATTTTGTGATTTAGGATCTATTATTTTTTGATTAAACCCAATATCGTAAAGTGGATTTTTTACAATAAAAAATATTAGAGTAGTATAAAAATATCAACAACGTTTTTTCATTTATTATAGCATTATAATATAAAAATATGAAATTTTATATTATAGTTCACTTATACATCATCCTTATGTATCCTAGAATAATATCACTACTCATGGATAACGGAAATATTTATAGAAAAATAAAAACCAGAAAAGAAAATCATTATGTAAACATATGTCAAAACAGTGAATGTAAAGACCAATACAAAAACAAAAAACTTATTTCCATTTCACCAGGTGGATTAAAGGGGTTTTACTTATTGGGTATTACGACTTTTATAAAGGAGAACTACTGTTTAGATAATTACGTGTTTTCAGGTGCGAGTGCCGGTGCGTGGAACGCTCTTTATATGTCATACAAAGGAGAACCAAACGAGTTTATAAAAAAAATACTGAACGAAAAAACGAACAATGCCAAAACCATTATTGATGTTAAAAACGCAATAAAGGAGAACATACTGGAAAACTACAATAAGGACGATTTTGAATTGGAAAAACTCTTTGTCGGAGTAAAAACATTTTCAGACACGGTTATTTATTCTAATTTTGAAAACATAGAAGACGCAATCGACTGTTGTATAGCAAGTTCTCATATACCATTTATTACAGGAGGTATGTTAAACTTGTATCATAATAAATACACATTTGATGGTGGGTTCTCGGAACATCCCTATTTAAAACAACCGGCCGTATTACACATTACTCCGAATATATGGGAAAATAATGAATTGGACGATTTTGGAATGATAAAGAAAAATGTTAAAAAAGAGTTTGAAACTAAAAGGAAGCATAGTCTTGATATAAACCAGTATACCACTTTATTTTCAAGAAACAAGTATGACTTTTTGAAGACGTACCAAAAAGGGTATGAAGACACTACACTAAATAGGCATAAATTAGACTACATATTTAGTAATGATAAGTTTGAATGACTGTATTACATTGAGGTTGTTGGAGTAGTAGTTGTCGAAGGAGCGTGAACAAACATGGATAATGGTGTTTTTGTTTCTACATATTGTAATAAATATTGTGTAATACTCAAGTTAAGTAATAATATCAACGCACTTCCAAATATAATTTTGTCATCGAAATCGTGGAGAACATGTTTTCTAAATGGATGAAAACGAATAATCAAGAAAAGACAAATAAACGTGTGTGATATATTACTCATTAATTGGATATACTCCGGTTTTACATAAAAAACACCGACGAAAGCTACTATATACAAAAGATAGAGAGAACCTACCGTTATAAAATAAACTGGTTTTTTGATGTTATCTAATATGGTGTCTACTTTCATATACTTTATAATAGTTATAGAAAATATAATAAAGTTCTCTATAACTATAATTTATGGATGTTATCATTCGAGATAAATACAAACTTGAAGAAAAAATAGGTGAGGGGAGGTTTGGTGTTGTATTCAAAGGAAAAAATATAAAAAACGGTGAATATGTTGCTATCAAGATGGAAAAAAAGGATGTTCTCTATAAAAGTGTCAAACACGAAACAAACATTATCAACTATCTATTTCAAAAAAAGTGTTCATATATACCAAAAATATACTGGTATGGACTTTACGATAAATATACCTGTTTGGTTATTACATATTTCAGTCATTCACTACAAGACTATTACGAGAAAAAAGGAGTTATAGCAAATACCAAAATGAATATACTAATGTCTCAATGTGTAGAAATATTAGAGAATATACACAACTGTTTTATTGTTCATTTGGATATTAAACCCCAAAATTTTATGATTAAAGACGGCGAAGTATACCTTATTGATTTTGGTTTAGCAAAGGTCTATATTGATGAAAAAGATAATCACATAAATACAGGTTCTCAAACATTCATTGGTAGTCCTAAATATGTAAGCTATTTCAGTCATTGTGGAGAACCTAGTTCTAGAAGGGATGATTTGATATCATTGGGATATATGTATTTGTTTTTATGTTATGGTGAACTGTTGTGGGAAGACCGTAATTATATTGCGGATGGAGAACATACCATATCTGAATATGAAACAAATCATATATTTCATCCTAACAATAAATGGAGGATGGAATACAAAAAATGGGACAGTCTAAAAACAAATCCACAAGTTCTCCTTAATACAAAAATAAAGGATTACTTGGAATATTGTTATAGTTTATCATATAGTCAAATGCCAAACTACAACTATCTCAAGTCTATTTTTCTAAAGGAGTAGCCATACGAGCCTGTATAATAGGTAGTTCGCTTTTTTTATCACTTTTCATGAAAGAATACAAATAGACAAAATTAGATAACGCTAAAGAAATAAATATACAAAGTAATAAAAAAATAATGGATGCTAGTCTTTTACCAGAAAGATATGACATATGTGATACTTGTTGATATAATATAAATATATATTTAAAAATCAATATAAAAAAGACACGCATTATAATAGTATAGTTATACAGTATGTCTAACACCAGTTTAACACAATTAACCGGAAGAGTCAAGTGGTTCAACACTAAAACAGGATATGGATTTATTACGGTTGTCGATTGTTCCGACCGAACTTTTTTGGAAAAGGATATTTTTTGTCACTATTCATCAATCAATACTGAGTCATCTCAATACAAGTATTTGGTTCAAGGTGAATATGTTCAGTTTGATTTAGTTTCCACAAACAACGATAAACACGAGTGGCATGCAACTAATATTTCTGGTATCAAGGGTGGATTATTGATGTGTCAAACACATCAACAAAATAGTTCAAGAACTTCTCATCCATATAGTCCAAGACAAGTTCCATCATCCGGTGTAGATGAAGGTTTTACGGAAGTTCGTAGTAGAAGAATGCCAAGAAATAAGCCTCAAGTTTCTCAAAGTGTAAATGTTTAAAATAAAAAAGTATGTAAATTGTATATGTTTATGCGTTCAATATACCTTCTTCATAAAAAGTATCTATTTGAATAGGGTTGGATGATATCGATGATATTATGTTTTCAACTATTTTATTCGTAGATAACAAAACCTGTTTACATAAAATACAGCCTTTACTCATATACATAGAATTATAACCATAAATAGGGTATTGAATATCACTATATTCCCATTTTTCTAGATTAACCATTGTGTGTCTTTTATTATCCGAGGTATTCCATTCAATAAGCATATAAAACTCTATTGGATGTACGGAATAATATTTTTGTTCTTCCTCTTTAACGTTATTCGCAATCATATTTTCTAAAATATCTTTACTGAATGAGAACGCGTGGACATATCTATCACCCGTCTCATCTGGACTTGTAAAATAAAGACCTAAAAGGTTTTCGCAAAGTTGTTTTGGTTTTTCGGCGGTTTCAATGTTCATTCCTAGGTTTAGTTTTAATATCTGAATCATAATCATATTTATATTTCAATTTTATCAATATAGTGCTTTCGTAGCTCAGTTGGTTAGAGCGTGAGACTGTTAATCTCAAGGTCGGAGGTTCGAGCCCTCCCGAGAGCGAATTAAGAGAATGTATAACAATAAATATTATGTATACATTTGAATATAGGAATATTCCATAATTATTATTATGAAATATTTTAAATGAACGAAAATGATAAAAAACCATCTATTGTGTTGAAAATAATGAAAAAAATAGAAAATATGGAAGAAACCGTCCAACAACAAAAAATTATGGTTGATAAAACATTCACCGAACTGAAACACCTGAAAACCGATCTTGTAAAGTATATCGAAAAGAACGAGAAAAAAACATTGAAAAAAGAAACAAAACCAAAAGGGTTTGCTATCCCAAAAAAAGTGTCCAGTGAATTATGTGTTTTTATGGGTAGAGAAGAAGGTTCTCTTATTTCCAGAACAGAAACTACAAAATATATCAATGAATATATAAAAGAAAAAAACTTGATGGATAAAGAAAACAGGAGTTTGATTAATCCTGATGAAAAATTGGGTAGTTTAATTGGAGAATATGAAGGAGAACTTACCTATTTCAATATTCAAAAATATATGAACAAACATTTTTTATGAATACCGGATTATATTTTTTCCAAAATAATGTAAGTTAGATATTTCATATATATATGATAATACTCTTTTCCGTCAATCTTTACTGGTTGTAAACAATCCACTAAAACCTTATTAACTAATCCTTGTTCTACTAATAATTTAAAGTTCTCCGGTGTTATCATATACTGTCCATTCATAAGTTCATCGTAAGTCAACATTTTTATTATATATATAATGATTGAAAACAATTTGAAGATATAACGAGTAAAAATAATCAACTATATTTGGCTTCAATCATTCGTTTCAAGTTATCTCTTGCGGTTTTGTTTTTCAAATAATTTTTTTCATTCATAACAAATGAACGTATGATGAAACGGTCTTTCCCATCGAACCTTGGTTGAAATGAAGAACGACCATGTACCACCGAATGGTTGTCAATAACAAGTATATCTCCTTTATCCAAAACATATCCACCTCTTTTTTGGTAATAAATATCTATAATTTTCTTTTTCAAACATTCGGCTTCTTCAGTAACACCATACATAAGGTCTTGATCGAAAACAAAATGACCGCTATATTCATCAATTATAGAAATTGGACCACGAACATCGCCGTCAATAAACTCTACATCTTTGTTCATTTTGAAAGACATATCTACACCTATTTTCCACAAAGGTTTACATAAAAGTTCTCTCTCATGGTCTTCTATATTTTCTAGTAATACATTTTTATGAAAAATATGTGTTATGGCATTCTCGTCTCCACGTAAACACGCCAGGGACAAAAAGTCCGGCTTTCTACTTGAAAAAGCTTGTTCGGTGTGTATTTCCAGTTCTACATTCGAACTCAAACTTGTCTGTGTTTTTGACAACTTTTTATTTGGAACCATGTCTTGAAATAATTTTCCACCCCCTTCTGCCTCATATGCTACCATTTCTCCTATTAATTGGTTTATAATAGCTTGTATTTTAGAGAATGTTGTTTTTTCTCCGATATGTTGTTTATTATCTGGTGGAGTGTCCGGTGTTTCATTTATAGGGATGTTCTTTATAACTATAAATCCATCTTTGAAATTACCGTAAACAAAGGAGGATATGAATATTTTTAAACGAATAGGAATTAACGGATAAACATATTTCACTTGGTTTATAAACTCTTCAGGTTCTCCAGATGGTGAAGCTGTTATACACTGTGATAACTCTTGTAGTATTTGTATTTCTGAATCAATTAAAGAATAAATCATATCTCTATTATTAAAATATATTTATATTATAGAACAATAGACACAATGTTATATGTATCTAAAGATAATTTTTTGAAAAAGTTTGATAATAAGAACCCACCAAAAACATTCCAAGACTTTTTGAAAAAAGCCCAGGTTCGTAATGGTTCTCGGTTGCGTCTGTTGAAAGAATATATGGAAACAAATAACGTACCTATTGAAAAAGTAAAAATACTGTATGACAACATTATTCGTAAAAATGAATACTTGGAACGTTTTTACGATACTTCTTTGAAAAAGCCAGAAAAGGGGGTGAGAATTACTGAAAAACCAATGAAAAAAAACGAAATGAATAACAATGTTCTCGTAAATTACAAAAATATAATTCGTAATATTTTTTATATGGAAATACTGAAAGAAACCAAGAGTGGAATACCAAATGTGCCTACTTATATGGATGTTTTAGAAGATTTGTATATTCACAATATAATTGACTACAAAATATTAACACCAAGTTCTCTTCATTATGTTGAAAACGGAAGATTAGGTAGCGTATTTTCATCATTCTACTTTCGAGCTTCTATTATGAATCCATATCTGGTTTACTCCTTGAATCATAAAATATTAAAGGCAAAACGTGTTTTCACGCCTACTTTGGGTTGGGGGTCGTATTACTTTGGCTTCTCTGAAAGTGGAGTTGAAGAATATGTTGGAACAGATGTTATCCCTTCTGTTTGTAACAAGACACGCCTTTTTGCGGAAAATTACTATAAAGATGTCCAAACCAAAATATATTGCTGTCCTTCAGAAGATTTATTGAAAGACAAATCCTTTTTGCGAAAATATAAAAACCATTTTGATGTTGTATTTTTCAGTCCTCCTTATTATAAACTAGAATTGTATCCAGGTGATAACCAAAGCACAGAAAGATACAAAACATATGAAGAATGGTTAGATGGATATTGGGAGGAAACAATAAAATTATGTTATTACGTGTTGGAAGAAAAAGGTAAATTGTGCTATATTTTATCAAACTATGGTTCTCATACAAATTTATTGAATGATATGAATTCAGCTACAAAAGTATTGTTTACTAAGATAAGTTCTCAACCAATGTTTAACAAAAACGTACACATGACAGAACACAGGGAAACAAATGAAATAATAATGTTATTTACTAAAAATTGAATGTAAATATTTGTTTTATAATATACTATAGATAATATGAAACAGGCAATAAGTTTATTTTCAGGGTTAGGGGGAGATTCACTAGGAATGAAAAACGCAGGGTTGAATGTAGTAGCATATAGTGAGAAAAACCAGACTTTTTGTAAAAGCCACGACGCGAATTTTCCTGACGCAGATTACTTACACACAGTTTTAAAAAAAAAGAAGGATGGCGACATCACAAAGATACCAGACGAAATATTTTTGAAATATGCGAATAAAATAGAAGTTATATTTGCGGGATTTCCTTGTCAAGGGTTCTCGAATGCTGGTAAAAAAATGGAGAATGACCCAAGAAACACATTATTCAAAGAATTTGTAAGAGCTACCCGTTTGATAAAACCAAACTATATTATCGGAGAAAATGTAAAGGGTTTATTAACAAGAACAACTGGTTCTCCAAACAGCAGTTCAAATGATGATGAAGATGAAGAGGTATCAGATACAGAAAACGAAACAACCGACCAACCAACAGAAAAAAAGAAATATATTGACATTATTGAAAACGAGTTCAAAGAGTTAGGATACAAAGTAAAATACAAGGTTTTGAAAACAGACAAGTATGGAGTTCCACAGAAAAGAGAAAGATTGATTATATTGGGAGTGCGTGAAGAGTTGAACAAAGAAATTGATTTTCCACCAGAAGAAACCACTATTCCGAATTTGGTGAATATAGTAAAGTTCTCTATGAAAGGAGCTATAAAGGTTTCCAAAGAACAATTTGATTTCGAAAAAATACCGTCTGAATGTATTTTGAAAGACCTAACAAACGAAGAAACCGAAAATAATCCACACCCATATTTGAAGTTGAAATTAGAAAACATTTCACAAACTTA
>Ga0214170_1000209_pt1 | contig 24815 bp, 27 predicted proteins | sample TroBogEpilimnion_2_FD_153008 | JGI IMG/M metagenome (GOLD analysis project Ga0214170, IMG submission 153008) | Freshwater microbial communities from Trout Bog Lake, WI - 27JUN2007 epilimnion | ecosystem: Environmental > Aquatic > Freshwater > Lake > Epilimnion/Euphotic zone | place: Trout Bog... | reverse complement strand
TAACAATCATCCTCACAAGGGATTAAAACTGAAATCTCCGAAAGAATTTATTCGGGAAGTAGCACAGGCACTATGACCGGTTTTATAGGGGCAACTCCAATACATTTATTCTACAAACTTATTTTTATCATATGTAGTTAAATATAAATTTTTAAATATCAACAATAGGATAGATGTTTACTATTTAATTTATAGAAAACTAAAGCACCTTACATTCGTCATCCTCTAATTCATTACTAGTACCAATACCGCCTTGCCTGATTTTTTAGCAATCTTCTCTTTGATTGAAATCCTCAGTTGGGAGTTCAAAAATAAGATTAAACCTAATTTGAAAATCACTTGATGCTTCCATTGAATAGGTATCTACGTCAAAGTCAAATATTTCCGCATAACTTCTAAATTTATCCCTCCTCCTTTTAGTTTCCGTATTTAATTTCTGAATTGGAGAAATAGTAGGTAAATGAATCACTTTATAAACAACTTAAAATTTTTGCATCAAAGAGTCTTTTGTTAATTAAAAGTAATCCTAAATAATAATGCGAATAAAAACTAAATGACTAGTAAATTTTTATTAACTTTAATTTTTACAGGTTAATGTAAATCATTACAAATGACCTTCTCCCCATCAAATGTTATGTTTCAAAAAAGAGTAATATTGCTTTTTCTCTACCTAATTAAGGAAAAAATTACCATGTAAAAAACTGGTTTTACTGAATATAATTAACTATGGGTAATTTAAATATCGTTAGATAGTCAAAGATTAATTGGCTGAATATTACTGCATAATGGATAGCCCTTAGCTTGTGATAGATGACGAACTCTTGCTACCTTAACTTCTGCAACATCCCGTGAAAATGATCCAAAAGATGCCCAGCCTAAGACATGAATTTGCCAAGTTAAAAAATCTACTATTTCTGGCTCTATTTTAAATTCTTGTATCAATAAGTTTTCAACAAAATCTATGGGAGTGTAATCGTCACTTAAAAAAATTACACAAAACAATGGAGGCTTTTTCGGAGATTTAATAGTTGATGAAAGTTTTTGATTCTTTCTATTTTTAATGTTCATATTTAACTAAACCTTTGCAAAGTAAATAATGATGGCAAATTATTGAATTAATCTTCAACTTTAGGTACAAAATTAAATATAAAACGTTAATGGCTCACTAAATGACCTTTATGGTCAAGTTACAAAAAATATAATTTGTTATTAGTCAGGCTTTAGTAGCTTATATTTCAATTTCTACATGGTTTACTCTTTAGTGAGTATTCCGCAAACCACCACGATGCAATTAAAGGATAAGAATATTCACTTTGATCTTATCGATAAGCTCATATCAATCCTGGCGAGAAAAACTATTAAAAATTACTCTAATAAATCCTTAAACAACAGCTTTATTGATAAATTAAATTTATAGTTAATCAGGATTAGATATTGCAATAATTATTGTAAAAATATATTGTAAAAAAAATTATCTAGATATCATAAAAATTATTAATTTCTCTATTCTTCAAAATGATTTATAAAGGTCCTAAAGATGTCATATACAAAATTTGTTATATCAATTAGAAGCAATATTGCACCAGCCAAGGTGGTAGATAGGTTAACTGATGAAGAATTATCAAGCTTAATTTTTATGGTTAAATCTGATGATCCTAGAGAATCAGAAATTGTCGCAAATACAATCGCAAATATTTCTAACTGTTTTATTAATAAATTTCCTAAAAGTGAAATCCCTGGTACTAATTGTCGAATCAGAAATTACAACGATTGGTCAAATGATATTTACAATCCCGAATATTCCCATTATGTCTATGCCTATGCTACCCCATCAAAATATAAAGATTGGGTATATTCAGAGGAGTCCTATAAGTTAGACTTGAAAAATCATCAAGTTTTTTATATTGGACGTGGAAAAACAGCGAATAGGAATTATGACCATATTAAGGATTCAATTAATAACCTAGTTAATCATCAACCTATAAACCCCGAAATTGGAAAAATTAATAAAATACAAGCTTTCTTAAAAAAAGAATGTGAAGAAATTGGGAAAAAGTTAGTTCGCAAAGTTATAGAAATTAATGGAAACTATGCTGATGCTCAGCATGCAGCAGCGGAATTCTTTTTAATCAATAACTGGATTGGTGTTTATAAGTTAGAGAATAAAACTAGGGGAGATACTTCAATTGGGGGAAGTACTTGCCAATGGATATCTATTCCAATAATGTCTCAATTAAAAATAGACGACAGAAGAACTTTAATTGATGATTTCACGAATACAAATAAAGACACTCGGAGAGTTCAACTAAGTCTAGTAATAAGCGAGTTGAACAATTTATTTAAACAGTTTCCTCCTCTAAATTTAATGAATAATTTAGCAGGAATTTCCACAAATCAAATAGATCCTTTAAAAGCTGTAATTTATAACAACGATGCTGTTTATTCCTTTTTTCTTAAAAATAAACAAAATAAAGATCTGGTTAAACTCCAACTTAAACTAAGCGAAAAACAAACAGGGGTCTGTTTCAATGTTAGAAAGCTAGAAAATGATACATTACAAATTTTCACAAAAAAAATTGCAGATATTTTTTTTAATGGTTCTATAGAAGAAGCTCATTTGAAAATTAAGAATCCAAAAGATCCCTACTTTAAGCCTTTATCCAATAACGGAAAGGACATTTTTTTTGATTTTCTATCACCTGAACTTCTCGCTTATGATATTTCAGATACAACATTGTTTTCAAACCACAAAATATTGTCTCAACAGAGCCTGATTTCAGCTTTAAAAATAATTTCAGATTTATCCATAAATGTTGAATAATCATTGTCTTAACCTTTGTTAAGATTTTAGGAAATTAAAAAACTATATTAATTCTAATGTTTTACCTCGGAGCTCCATGACGCCTTGAACTAGCATCACCATGGCTAAGGTATCAAGCTCACAGTACCGGAGTAATGCGCTCTCAATTAATTTTCTCTCTTCAATTTTCAAACAAGTAAATTGAGTATAGTTGTAAGCAGTCATTGCTAAACCACCCTGATCAATCGCCCCCCCACCCTCTTCAAAATCATCACCCCCCGCAAGACGAGATAACACTTCATTGATCTCAGCCCCCTCTGGAAATATAGCAGGTAACGTTTTATAGGGATTATTACCTTTAGCAGGGTCTAACCATATATGACCAATCGACTCATTGAAATTGAGGCTACTTATTTTTTTGTTTACTCCATAAATATTAGCCTGCGAATATAAGCCCTTAAGCTTTGATGCATCATGCAAAATAGCAGGCAACATATATTTAAGAGAAATACTTCCCCCCGCATGTTTTGAGTAATACCCCTCTTGGACTAATCGATGAAGGTCAACCATTTGACGAGATCCTTCATGTGCAGATTCCCCTTTTGATGATTTTGTAATTAAGTCAATAAACTCAATTAAATCGGTCTTATCTGACGCTATCTTTTGATCAAGATTATCTATCAATTTTCTTAATTTTCTAAGTACTGAATTTTCATGATTATGGTAACGAAATACGGTACCTTCTAATTGACCTTGAGGCATCAATGCATTTCGCAAAGCTCTCACAAAATTTATGCTTGGGAATGAATTTGCTTCCGTACTGATCCATTGTGTTGCATGACGAATTTTTACTTTCCCAGAACTGTCCTTTTCCATAATATGATGACTAAACTGAAAAGCTAGAGTTTCATAAGGAGCCATTCCTTTAAAAAAGGGAATGGCTGGAGCTGATGTTTCAAAATCAATCATATGCAACGGCCATTTCCAATCATCCATCTCAGCCAATCGGTTTTCATTTAATACATAAGTTTCACCTTGAGGACCACATGCATCAATCTGAGCCATCCTTCTTTGAAATGCTGACATTCTTTCGCTGTTATCTCCATCATTGTTTGAAGGAGTAATATCCTCAGGTTTAATGTCTGCGAGGAAGGCACGATGTTTATCAAGAACTAACTGAGCAACACTAACGTTTCCGAAACCTCCTCCCCATAAATCGATGGATAAAGGTTTCTCTCGATTCTTCATATTGTTATATTTTTTATCACTAGACCAATTGAATTGATCTGACCAGCATTGATGAACACCGCTAAGCTTTATCTCGTCTTCATCGGCCCTGTATTGACAATTTTTACAAGTTTTAGAAATTTTTTCAAAATGTCTTGTTCCATTATTTTGAATTTCTGATGCCCAATCAATGTATGTTGATAGATTAACCTTAGCGATAGGTGGAGCATGCGAGCTCAAGACCTCTGAATTAAGTAATTCATCCACAACATCAGAAACATCTACCTCTAATAGGATTTCTAAAGCACCCAAATCTTTACTTTGAAGATTTGGCAAAGTTTCAATGAATGCTCGTTTTTTACCAAAATCGGGATCAAATTTATAAACAATCTTGAAATGTTGATGTAGTCCATCAATATCAGTTAATTGAGAAGGATCTAGTAACAATAATTTAGGAATAATTTTGAAATCGGGAAATTCTTTTTTAGCCAAATAGGTTTGAAAAGCAATATCGTAAAGATAGGGTAACCAATTAGGAATCCAACTTTTTGTTCTCTTTGCCTTAAACTGGCTTTCTATAATCTCTGGACTTAAACTCTTCGACTTAACCTCTATTAACTCGATTACCTTACTTTCTTGATGACGAATTAAAATATCCACACGAGCAAATAATTTTTCATAGTTTATTGCTGCCTCTGCAATAACTACCTTTCCAAGTTTACTTAAACGAGCCTTGGTCTCTGCAATTGCTTCGTCATACTTCAATGTTGTGATAGTTATATTTTCATCAATTGGATTTTTATGATATTTAAATTTTGCTAATTCACCGATTTGAATACCGCCATCCGCTAAAGCCTGTAGAAAATCATTATCTTCATTTTTATCAAAATAACCATTTTTTTCATTCGAATAGTAAAGCTTAGTCGGACATTCTAAGGCTAACTTAAAGCGTGATTTTGTAAGCGGTTTTGCCACATTAGTCTCCTGGATAAACAATCTATTAAAAATCTAGTTTCTATTCGTTACTATGTAAGTATTAAATGCTAGTTTTATTTCATTCTTACATTACTAAGCAATTACCATAAAAACCAATAAATCTCTAAGGTTTCTTAGTTAAGATTAGCAGATCCAAAAATCAAATAGTGAGCCAGCTTCACAATTTAATCAAAATACTTTATTTGTTAGCCTTGAAAAGATTGGCACAAATACAGATAATGACAATCTAATCGACTATTTATTGATATTCAACTGCAGAGTCTTTATTTTGTAATACTTTTTTATTCTTTAATATTTCCAGGAAATCAGGCTGATAAAGGACCTGTTTATCGAGTAATTGATGTGTGATTGTTTCAAATAAATGCTTATTACTTCTAATCATTTCTAACACCACTTCATATTGTGTTGCAAGAAATTGTCTTGATAAAGCTTCGATATGCTGCGCTTCACTGGGAGTCGGATTATCTTCGAAAATAGCCAAATTATTGTGTACGGCTAAGTCGTTTTCACTATCTGGTGAGAAGCCACAATTACCCATGAGTTGCTTGGCTCGAAAAGTTGCGAAAAGAAGGTCTGATTCAGAGCCCCAAGCATTTACATTTTCGATACCAAACATAACATGCTCAGCAGCTCGCCCTCCTAAAGCAATACGAATTTGATGGCGCAAGTTACTATAGGTTCTATCTTTTGTACGATCATAGTTATAAGTAAAAGATTCGAGCATCATCCCACTGTAATCCCTCATAGAAATAATACTGCAATAGTCAGGAATATTTAACTCTTCTGAATCAATAATAGAGATTAAGGCATGACCAGCCTCGTGTATTGCGTCTTTATTCCTCTTGATAGGATTGCTTTTATTTGATCCTGAGGTGAGTAAATCACTTTCATGACTACCGTGAGCAGCAAGGTCAACTAGGTCATGAAAAGTTACCAGACGTGACTGAAAATAGGCTTTACGCTGCATAGCAAGTAAGATTAATTCTTGACGACGTTCATCATCAAAATGATTATCTAAAAGCTTCCCAACCTTTTCAGGAAAGTTAATTAAAGAAGAATCACAGAACTTTTCTCCAACTTCGGAAATAAACCGCTTTCCAATTTCTTCAATGCTCATCTTGGGTATATAAAATCGACGATCAATACCACCAACTCTGCGAATTTCTTCCGATAAATTTTCGTATTTCTCAATAGATGTTGTGAAGACAATTGGTTGGTTTGGATTGATATTTTCTAAATAGCTTAATAAGTTCTTTTGAAAATCAAGAATGGAATTAGTATTTGGGTTATTTTCGGGCGTAACTTTTTCATACCAAGGACCACCGTGAACATAGACCAAAGCAGGTGCATAATTTTCTAATGAATGATTTTGAGTTACGAGTTCCAAGATTTCATCAGCGTTCAATTCTATAAAATTCATCTGTGCATCATGAGCAATTAATTTTGCTAGATCGCGGCATATTTGATTTTTAGGATAAAGAATGACGGCTCCTTTCCCAATAAGTCGCCAAATTGACTCGTCCATGTTACTTTTAGATACCGCTTTTTTTAATTCTTTTGCCCAGTCCTTTAAAACAAATATTCCTGGAATTTTAGGCCAAGCCTTTTTAGATTGATCGGCATTGTAATAGGTAACTTGACTATCTGAAATCATACACACTCCTTTAGTAAGTAAGCGTCTATTTTATTATTTAGGGAGCTCACAAAATGAGCTCTTGAGGTATGGAAAGCAACAATATTTGCTTACTAGCCAGTTTATTTACATCTTAAAATAACTACAAGATGAAACATTTGACTACCTGTAAAGACTAAATTAGTTAGGGTTTGTTGTCAGGAATATTAGTAATCTGAATTCATGTCTATTCCGTAACAATCCCCAAAGGGGGATCGTTAATTATGAATTGCCGTATAAAGGAAAGGAAATTGATCTAGATGGCGCTTTGAATCAGAATCAATTTGAAAACCTTCAATCCAATTTTTACCATCTTCGGACTTTCTTGGTAACAGAAATTTTAAAGATGCACCGATAACATTAGGTAGCGTTTTATATTGAAATACAACGGTACTCCGATCCTGGGGATTTGCGGTCGGATGAATAATACCAATAAACCGTGTAGTTTTATCTTGATTACCTTGTAACCACTCAGAAGCGTAGGCATGGCATTGAAATAAATCCTCTCGCGCTGCTGGCTTATTATCTATTCGAGTTTTTTTCCACTTACTATCAAGAATAGCGATGCATTCGTTATTATTTTTATAAACCTGTATATCGGGTTTCATCGTGTGATAAGCAATTGCATTATCAATCCCATGGCACAGGTCGCGAGATATAGCATCTCCGTTGCCCTGCTCTAAAACTCTATAGCTTGATCCTTGCTGGAGTGATTGGTTATCCATCCACCGGGCAACATAGCGTTCAAAAACATCGTTCATGCGGACAAAGCGGCCAAACATTGATTGCCTTCCCACGATTGGAGCTGGACTCTGTTCTTTTAATATCCACTCACAGGTAGATCTAATCTCACGATAATCTTTCATCAGCTTATCTGATGACCACAAAGAGAAATCACGATTAATATCAACCGAGTTAGGTATCTCATGCATAAAGTCTGCCAAGTGAGTTGCTTTATGACGACTTGCGTCTTTTGAACTACGAGATCTTATTTTGAGAAGTGCTTGCTTAATCAGTCTATTTTCAGGTCGGTTTAGTGAAAACTCTTCAAAACGACAATAAAATTGATGTGGCGCATATGCGTTGGCACGAAGATTTTCTTGAACACATAAACGACCACGTACTGTCATCAAGTTTTCTTCAGTTTCAATATATTGTGCCCGAATACCTCTTGCTAATAGTTGCTCAACTTGATTAATAAATTTACTTATAAACCACTCATGCAAAGGTAATTTTGCCATCTCCATCTTGGCATTACTTTGATCTTCCCGTAAATTAAGCCCGGTTGCAAAACTCCACATCCGCCTTAACGACTCTCTATCAAGATCATCTTTATTTTGGGATCTAACTTTAGGCAGAATTTCAATATTTACTTGTCTACCGTCTTTCAGAAAGAAGGTTGCAGAACCAACTAGAAAACCCAATATCAGTTTATTCCCACGCGCCGCATACTTAGCCAAAAAACTGGATCCATTCTGCTCAGAAAAATCCAAATCTTCATCTTTCTCCTCAAGGTCATTAGAATCAGTCTTTGAAGAAATTTGCCCTTTTGCTATCGGATGCTCACATAACGCCTCAAATATGCTCTCAGCAATATTCTTACGATCTTCTTCACTTATACTTTCCCCTGTATCTTCAATAAGATCACTCGCTAATTCCTGAGTTCTATATTCGTCACCTTCGTAAAGTAATAACTTCATCATTAAGAATTAGAAAAGGTTCCTGAGTACAAAGCGCGATTATCTAAGGCTTTAAGATTTGCTTTACCGTCTTCAATTAAAGAGATATATTCTTTCTTATTTTTATCCACCTCAATCGTGAAGATATTTTTGAGCTCCTCATCGGTATAGTCATGAAAATACTCTTGAAGCTGAGGAATTACTTTACGACGCATAACCGTCTTCAAATCCTCAAAATTTTCAATCCCTAAAAAATAGGCATGACCAATTGTGCGATCTACTGTAACCTTCTTTCTAATATGCATGTTAAGGTTAGTAAGGAATGTTACTAAATTAACGTCACCCAACTTATCGGAAACTTTCTTTAATAAATTAGGTTGTGGAGCAAGCTCAATAAAATCAAAGCGCCTTCGTAAGGCAGCGTCAAGGCCTATCAGCGAACGATCCGCCGTATTCATAGTGCCAATAATATATAGATTTGGGGGTAATATAAATCGCTTTTTAGTGTAAGGCAAGGTTACACGAACTGGTTGGTCACCCTGGTTTATTTTCTCAGGATCACGTGCACGCTTTGATGTTTCTATCAAAGTAATGAGCTCTCCAAATATTCTAGCCACATTCCCACGATTGATCTCATCAATAATCAGAACATAACTAGGCTTAGACGTACCATCATTTTTGGAGTCTTTATGATTATTTATACCGTTTTTGAAATAATCATTTACCGTTTCTGTAAACTTGTCTTTATCGTCATCCACATTAAATTCCACGGCCTTTCCAGTAAGCCATGCATAGGTAGCCCTATAACTAATTCGCTTAAGGATTCCAGCTACGATCTTATAGGAGACTTTTAGGGACTCATCATTTGAAAGTTCAGCCTTGAGACCCTCGACAAAATCTTCATAAGAATAATTTTGGTGAAAAGTTGTAAATTCAATTTGTCCCTTATCGATATGTGTATTGAAACTCTTAATCCATTCTTTATAAACATCTCCATTTACTTCGGTAAATACTTCACCATTTAGAGTAGCATTCGCATATTGATTTACCTGTTCAATACTCGGATCGACCACTGCTAAAGCCAATGCGGTAAGAGTATGAGTCTTTCCTGTTCCTGGAGGGCCATATAAAATTGAATTTAGATTCATATTAAGTTTAACTTTCCGATTTTCATTTTCGTCCTGATCTTCATCGTCACTTTCTCGCACATTAGGATTATTGTTCTTATAAATTTTTATATATTCCTCTATCATCCTAGGTGAAATAGCATGAATATTAGCAGGCAGAATTTCTTTATCTTTTAATAGCTGAATTTTTTCTTCCGTCAAACGGTCAGACTCATCTTTTTCATTAAAATGCTCTTTATAAATTTTAGTTAAGAAATTTGCTAAGAAACCATTTTCTAGCAGGGGATGGGTAACGGCACTATTATCATTTTCAGAAAACGGTAAATTGACGGGCGACTTATAGTAACGACGCTTAATTTCTCCATTCTTGAACTCCTGAGGTCCACAATTAAGCCAATCTTCTTGATTAAATTCAATTTTAGAAGCTTGATTAAGCAACCTTAAATCTACCCAAACGAAAAGATTCGGATCAACGTAATGTAGTCCTACTCTAAATTCACCAACTGACATCGTCTTACCATAACGTCCAATTACGTTTATCGTTGCCCTTTTTGGGCTTGTAGACCAACCTGGACTACTATGCACTGCAAGTGGCATTAATACTGTTAACCGCTTAACTACTTCTAGCAATGACTTCCTTTGTTGTGGATTGTCAATGGGAAATTCTACTGCGTGTACTCCATAATTTTTGGATAAGTATCTACAATTCTCACCACCAAATATATCCGAATCAAAATAGTAGTTGCGTGCGTTTTCATCCCATGCCATATTTTTCCTTAAACATCACCAGTAATTACTCTTCATTAATTAAGTCTTTAAATTCATCAATAATTTCATTCATAAAACTAAATCCGACACTAAACATATTGTCGTAAAGTTTTGGCTTGATTTGAAAATCTCCAGAGTAATCAGGATCTTCACTTGCAATCCCAGCAACCGAGACCCCAGAAACATATCTTAGGAACCTTACCTCACCGGTATCAAGTATTTGTAATTGTCCTGTGGGGCAATATAAATTCTTTTCCAGGATAAACTGGTTAACTCTATCAATCAATTCTTCAGGAATAGGCTCGTCAAAATAATAGATAAAAAAACGTATCAACCCGGACTCTTCATATGTTTCAAAAATGGCTTTAAATTCGAAAGACTCATCTAAAGACGGAACATCTATTACCCACTCTGCACTATTTTCATCTTCTGAAATATCAATAGTATCTGGTAGATTCATTGTTCTTTTGACCCAGCTCATCAAAGAATATGTCAATGGCTTTACTTTTTTAGTAACTGCAACTCCATCCTCAGTCATTTCTGTTTGCAGTAACGGTATCACCTCAGGTATTTTGCTCTCATCTTCTAATACTTTATTTTTTACCAATTTGAATCTCCTTTTTCTAAAATTAAGTTAATAAATATTTTTTGTTATTTGCAGTCATACCACTCGCCATCTGCGATGATTGTATTGTTTTCATCTTTGACAGTTCCAATAAACTCATTATTAAGATCTTCACCATTCCATTCGTTCAAGAAAAATATGTTACCTGTAGCAATCTCAAGATTATTTAAAAAATCTTCTATAAATTTATCTGGAATTTTTTTTGATGGAAAGCCATAGATATTATCAGTTTTAAATTTTACAAATTGACCTTTCTGAGTCCAAATACATAAAAATGCATTTTTTAATTCGGGAACTAAATCAGTTTCTTTAGAGGCCTCAATTAGAACTTTGTATTTTGGATGCTTTTTTCCTTTTTTTATCAAATTTTCGATGTTGCAAAGGAGCTCGCCATTGATATAAATATCCGAACTTACATAGAAGCCCTCTAAATATCCGTCTGATTTATCTTGTAATACTTGTATTTCCTTGTCTGACAACTCGTCTTTGTCTGTATATGTCTTAACTTCCTTTTTCGACATCTGTTTAACCATATAAAAGCTACCCCAGCCAAATATTGAAATTTCAATACTGTCTGCTTTAATTTTTTTCTTGATGCTTTTTTTGATCTTAGATTGGACGGTACTTTCAGGAGACGTGAGAGTTTTATTTTGCTCACTCATATAAGCTAAAAGAGCATTATGTTCTTCTATGGCCTGATTAAGGCATTTAATTGTTCCTCCATTGTCTAGAAATATTGACATTGCCTTTAAAAATCCAGACTTCGAAAATTCAAAGAATCCTAAATCTACTTGTGGTCTCCAATCACTGGGGTCATCAAGGTTAAACTTGAAAACTTCATAAACAATCGAGCCATCGGACTTTTCTTTTTTGCACAAAGTCGCCTCTTGATTATTGTTCTCCGACTCCAAGAGATATATATCATCGTTATCAATTAATTCCTTGATAGTTTGAAATAATTCCTCATCTTTCATGAATCCTCCGTTATTAAATGAAAAATCTATTTGAGTAATGTGAACTGATGTAATTTCAGTACCACATTTAAATTGAGTATTTTTATCTTATCATTGAGTCATTTAAAGTTGCTCCTATATAACTTTTCAATTTAAAACTCCTTTAGTTGAATCTAGTATTCACAAAATTAATTGTTACAACTCATATGCAAAAAATAACAAGCTTTCTATGAAGATACAAATCAAGATTGAATCCATTAAACCTTACTAATTCCACCTACATTTTTACAAGTCATACACATTGCGCTTGATGTCCTAGAATGTTGTGAGCGACCTGAAGAACCAGTGCAATTACCATTTAAACACCAAATAGTATTGCAATGATTACAGCGATAAGCAACTTGCTTATTATTTGATAGAGCCTTAGAACAATAAATACAATTTGACATAATTAATCAATTTCATATATTTAAAAAGAATTTTTTTTATCTAACTTTATTAAAACCAGCAAATTCCTTAAGAACGTTGTTAGATGTAATGGAGTAAGTAGCAACATAATTTCGAACAGATTCATCCTTGTCTTTAGCGAATTTCTCTAATATTTTTGTATTCGACTTCTTTTTGGTATTGACTATTTTTAAGAAATTCTTAAGTTGATTTAGTTATTAAAAATTTATAATTAAACACTCAGGGTGGGCTATATCTAATTTGATTTTTTTAAAGGTTTCCAGTCCTGATCAGTATTTTCTATCCAGTCATTCATTTCTTCACAATATAGCTTGTGATCCTTCATATATTGATATGTAAACTTAGTTGCATCAAAAACGAACTCATCAAAATTGTCATTGTCTCTTTCGTTATCAAAAGCGGGAGGTAAATCAGGTTCATTTTTGATTACACGCGCAGCAAGCCTCACACTCTTTGTCGAAAAATAATCCTCATATAATTTTTCATGGAACAAAATGTAATGAATCAGGGTTAGAAAACTTCCATCATATGAACCATCTACTTGGTAAACTCTAAAATCTTTAGCCTTATATTGAACCTGGAAATATCCTTTTTTAAATAGATGCAGGTTGTCGTCATATAGTACCGTTAAGACTTGTTCAATTGAATTTTTCGTCATGATACTTTTGTAATTTAGTATTTGTAGACCGTACGCATGATTATTTTTTTATTCCAGATAAGTCACGAAGAATGTTCTCGGGTGTTGATGGATTTTTTGCGACATTTTTCTTTACGTACTCATCTGGGTCTTTAGAAAGCTGCAGCAATAGCTCCGAGCTCAATTTGGTATTTCTAGCCACTTGTTGACGGACAAACTCGACCTTATCGCTAATAACTAGCTTTAAAATATCTAATTCCGATGTTTGAAATGCCAAACTCGCCCTTACATATTCGTTTTGATCTTTAACAAGAATATCTTGAACCTCCCTAGAAATTAAAGTATTCCCGGCTAGGCTTCTTCTTACTTGATCATCTTTATCTTTGGCTAATGCCAAAAGAACATTTGAGGGGGTCGATGGATTTATTGCGATAGATTCGCGAACAGACGAATTCTTATCTTTTGATAAGGCAATAATTAAATCTTTAGGAAGTGATGGGTTTAATGCAGCACGAATTTTTAGGTTTGGCTCTTTCCCGGTTTGTTCTGTATATTTTTCTAAGTACTTAACGGGCATATTTGGATGTGCTGCAGCCATTTCTTGCACATACTCATCTTCGTCCTTTGCTAATATTTCAAGTGCCTCTTTTGGAGAGGATGGGTTATTAGCCACATCCGTTCTGATACCTTCAGACTCCATGTCTTCCGCAAGCTTGACTAAAAGATTTGGTGGTGCATTTGGATTTCGCGCGACGCCATTACGAACCCACGAATCATCACTTTCAGCTAACTTGGAAAGAATATCTAATTGAGTACCAGTATTTTTTCCTACTTCATGCTGAACATCTTCAATCGCCCCCTTCAGGAGTTTTTTAATCAATTTAACTGGAGTCTTAGGATTTTCTGCCAATGCGATTTCAACTCGATCGGTGTGATCTTCGATGAGAAGGTTTGCTAACTTTTCAGTTAGGTTGGGATTTCTTGCAACAGCAGCCCGAACATTTTCGTCTTTATCTTTGACCAATATTATCAAAACGTCTTCGGGTGTTGCAGGATTTATTGCTACATCATAGCGAACTTGGTAATCCTTATTGGTAGATAATACTTTTAATATGTCTGTTGGGGCAGATGGGTTCTTTGCAACTTCATAATTTTTTTCCTGCTTTGCCATATAAATTCCCTTTATATACTTAGTCTTATTGAGATAGAATTAACTCCCATTTCTTACCTATTTAATGTTTCTTTAGCAGCATTAGAAATAGAATAATCATCATGATTTGCTAACTGCTTAAGAATCCGTTTAGGCGCTGAATAACAATTAGCTAGACTTAGAAGGATTTTTGGATCTTCTTGTTGAAAAATAAACTCAGCTAATTTACTAACATCTACTTGCTGATAAGATTCAATGTTACCCGCAATATTTTCAGCACACTCGTAATCAAGCTTTATTAATCTTTCAAGTATTTCAAATGAAGCAAATTCTTTAAACCCACTACTTCTTGTTAAATTTCGTAACACTGAAATACTATTATCTTTGGATAAAATTTCACAAACTTCCTCAGAAATCTTATCTTTATAAGCAATTTCCTCCCGAATACTTGCAGAAGGATGTTGAGCAGTCAATCTATATAAAGGGTCCTGATCAAAACTATCTGGTGAATAGGAGACAATTGTCTTTAGCATTTCAAACGTTATTTTTTCTGAGAAGATTTCTTTGTCATCTTCAAATGCAACGATTTTGTATATGATCTTAGGGTTCATCATCTCTTCTTATAGTAGTTAATAATCCAAAGAAGCTTTAGCCTGAGATGCAATTTCTGGCTCAGAATGCGTTGAAAGTACTTTTAAGATTTTTTTAGGTGTATCTGAATTTCCAGCAAGAGTAGCTAGAATAGCTGGCTCAGTACTTTCAGATAATAATGAAGCCAATTTATTAGTATCAACATTTTCAAACGAGCCAATGTAGCTTGCAATTGATTCTGCAATTTCAACATCCATATTTATTAATATTTCAACCATCTCTTCTGATGCGTTCTCTCTAAAACATGAGGAATTCACTAAATTTCGTAAAACTGCCATCGAGTTATCAGTGGAAAGGGTCTCCATTGCTGCTATTGAAATACTATCTTTGCTTGCCACATTTTCCCTTACAGAAGATGCTGGATGATGTGCTGCAACCTCAAAAAAGTCATTATTTTCTTCATTATCATCCAGAGATGATGTGATATCTCCAACCATTTTATAAGTTAGCACTTTAGTCACAACTTGCTTACCATTTTGTTCTACAACCAATTTATACACGTACTCGCTAGACATCATGTTCTCCTTTTAAAAAATAATCATTCCCATTCAACTTTTTTTAAGTTACATTAAAAATTAACTAAAAGTAATCTCTTTATTTGAAATCTAACTAAGTAGATTCTCTAATTGACTGGGAGATCTTACCTAATTATAGTAAAAATTATATATATCAATTACTTATAAAATATTTTTTACAGTATTAATCTTCTATTTTTTATTGCTATCAACTTCTTAGTTTTTTTCCTTAAAGATTTCTTCACATTCTTCTTTAGAGTTCATTGCTACACTCATGCAGTCATCCATAAATTCTTTTCTATAAACATCAACTACCTGGACGACTTGTTCAATCTGAGGAATATTTTCTTTCGCATCAACCTTAGAAGAAGTTAAGCTAGAGGGGGGAAAAGTACTTAAACAAAAAATCCCAAATAACCCCATCACAATATATTTCCAAAAATTGACTAAGATAGTCCCTAATACAATAGCACCCAACAAATAAAGTACAAAACTCTGTATTGATAATATTGGGATATGTAAAACATCTGAGGTAAGGTTAAGCATCCTGAGCCTATTGTCTGTAGATATCGCAATAAACATCAACAGGAACGACTACTGTTCCAAATTGTGTTTTCTGGGATACGTATTGCACTACAGGTTTTAATTTTGCGGATACACACTCACGTGCTGCCTGAATAACCTCGGCACGAGATAATTGCTCTGGTCCTTTAAATCCTGATACTTTAGGACTTGAACAAGCCGCCAATAAAATACATGATCCAATTAGAAGAATAATTCTCATAAATACCTCAATATGTTTATTAAGTAATATTTATACAGAATTTCTAGCTCACTAAATGAGCCTACCCGTACTTTTTCATTGACTAAGAAACAATAATGCAAAATGTTTAACTAATCACCAACACTGAGACCAATGATGTAACCCCTTTTAAATTGGGCATTTATTTTATTTAAGATCTAGTCAATCCAACAGCTCTTGATAATGGAAAGTCATTTCTAGACTATTATGCCCAACATTATTTAAGGATTTTCCAATTCGTCAGATCAGTACCTTAGGAGAGCTTGGCACTATATATGATTATCACAAATTTATTGAACTTAAGGTATTAAAACAATAACTTTCTCAAGCATTGCGCAAAAGATACCTTCATATTAGTATTCAAAGTAAATTTCGTTTAAACACAATCAAACCTTTTATACAAGTCAATATGCCCAAGAAAAATGCCGCCTCTGAAATATCAAAATATATCTTCTTAGTTGATGATACAGTTAAGTTTGTTATTTACAGAATAGATCTTGTGCCAACGAAAGATCTTTATACAAATTTAGAGGCAATGGTCGGCAAAGACGCAGCTGAAGTTGAATATCAAACCGTGATTGATGAAGATGCCCCTCCTCCGTCATTTGTAGTTGGAATGGGATCAACCGGCGGTGGAATATACGATACAGTTTATGCTCTTATGTACGCAGAGCAGACATGCTTCATAGGCAATGATATTTCTCTAGGCGAGGGAAACTCTGTTTTATATGGCGCAGCTGGTTACAGCTACACCAGTAGTAAAGAACCTGAAATTGAAGACAATGAAATTACCTTGAATATTGACCCACAAAATAAAAAACTAATTCAGGTAATTATTGATTCATTCAATACAAACTTTGTACTAGATACTACTGACGATGATGACGAATTTATTCAACCTCTAGTGGACCTAAATAAAGCGCTTAAAAAGTTTAAAAAATTTGATCATGTTTACACATATGACTGGGATGACTTAGATGATTTATTAGGGCTATCTAAAGTATGGCCTTTCACACTAACTTTTGAAGATTAATAATCTATAGGAATAATCATGGCTAAGGTAAAAATTAACTTATCAATTGCAAAGAACCCCTCTACCCCAGTTGAAATATTGAAGCTACTCGCTAAAGAAAAAGATGAGGGAGTACGCTCTGACATAGCAAGCAATCCATCAACACCTCTGGATACCTTAAAGATTTTAGCTAAGGATAGCAGTGATGATGTGATTTATAGCGTAGCTATGAATCCTAATGTAAGCGATGATCTTATAAAGATCTTAATTAGTGATGAATATGGCAAACGAGGGTTAGCGGAAAATCCACGTACCAATATAGCTACTTTAGATGTCCTTGCAAAGGATGAAAGTCACAAAATACGCAATATTGTCGCCAATAATTCATCAACAAAAGTTGAAACATTAATTCAACTATCTAAGGATGAAAGTGACTGGGTTAGATCCGGGGTTGCATCAAACCCCTGTACCCCAGAGGACATACTTATTAAATTAGCAGCAGAAAAAGATGAGGACCGAATAAGAGCTTATGTTGCTCAAAATGAGGCTGCGCCAACTGCTGCTCTAGGCTTATTAATTAAAGACCCCGAAGAAAGTACACGAGAGTACGCAGCTAGACACCCCAACCTATCCGTTAGTTTAATAATTGAATGTACCGCTAAAAAAGGGAAGGATGCCAGTCTAAAGGAGTATTCAGCACTTAATCCTTCCTTGCCGAGTGAACTAATTTTGACCTTATCTAAAGATAAAAATAGTTCAGTACGAGCTTCTATAGCTTCGAACCCATCTACACCACTCGAAATCCTTGAAGCACTATTGAAAGATAAAGACGAAGATGTAAGACGAAACATATGCCAGAACCCAAATGCAAATGAACCTCTATTTAATGCCTTAGCCAAAGACAAAGAGGATTCAGTAAGATGGTTTCTTGCAATGAACAAAAGATTAGTAAGTTCTATCCTAGAAACGCTATCAAAGGATGGATCGGTCAGAGTTAGGCAAAGCGTAGCAAGACACCCAAACTCTAGTCCAGAGATTCTTGAGGCACTATCTAAAGATAAGGATGAGTCCGTAAGGGATGGCGTGGCCAGTAACCCCAACACACCTATTGGGATTATTAATGAATATTCTGGACTAAAAAAATAAGATGCATAGTATTGCCGAGTTGAAAGAGTACCTTCTTTATTTAAAGGCTAGTCGAAATACTAGATATGGATCTCTTGGCGAAAAAATCTTTTGCCATCATATGTCTAAATCCCATAAAGTAGAGAAACTACATAAGCATGGGGCAGATTTTTTAATTGATGGAAAAGATCGTGTGGATGTCAAAACACCTTTAATGCTAGATAAGAAATTTGGAACAGCTTTTGCCAAGATTAGCAAAAACCAACAGGTCCCTAATACTGCCTATGCATATGTTTTGCTATTAGATGATATTGTTACCATATACCAAGCCCAGTATTTAAGCGAGCCAGTCCACATTGCTAGTATTAGCTGGGATGATGCGCTAGTAATTTTTAATACAGAAAATATTAAAGTAATGGCGCCAAAGAACTTTACTGCAGAACAATTAATTGCTGATTCGGCAATAGATGACTTAGCGGATTGGCTTGCCATCCAATTTCATAAAAAAGCAAAGTTTGTAACTAGGCATAATAAAAAAACTCAGGACAGCATGTGCAAGAGTGGCTGGGGCCCTGAGGCCTTCTACCATGACCCCAAACAGAATAGAGGCAATTTTGACCTAGTAATACTTATATTTTTTAATGGGGGCGAGGTTTATGACATTTTCTCCTATCCAATATCTGAGCATAGCAAGATTCTCTTTACAGATAAAAAGGTTGGCCTTAATTTAAGTAGAAGAAAAACCTTTTCTCCGAATCTATTATCAAGCAGGTATAAATTTAAAAGTATTGCTCAATTCAAGAAGGAAGTTGGAGATAGATTCTTTAAATCCAATTAAGTAATTACTTCGTGAGACCAACCATGGTAAGAGTATAAAAAGTCTCTTCCACCCTCTTTATTGGTAAGTTTTACCTTTATCCTAAATCTTGTACCTACTGGATATTTATTTACTAAGTCCTTAGAGCATTCAACAAATAGATTTTGCGGATAAATTTGATTAGGGGCAGGTCTGATATGGATTAAACCATGTAGTCCACTAGTATTTTTGGGTAAAAAACTTTCAACTATGATGTAGGAATAATCGTTTGGCTTAGGCATTAAATACTCCTTTCACAATCAGCTAATTTTTCATCCAACAACTTTTCAACTCTCTCAGACAACACCAAGCTAACCATCAGCCGAGCTCTTGTCAATCCAACAAACAGTCTCCTCTTTACACTCTCTGTAAATTCATCAAAATCAATTTCCGTGAGAATAACTGCGTCAGCACATTGCCCCTTAAAGCGAAAGATGGAATCAGTTAGAAGATTTCCTTCACTCCAGACTGCTTCCCCGGATTCAGAAAAATACTGAAACTTCTTTAATTGAACTCCGTCTAGATCTTTAATATCTGGATTCATCAGTTTGCTACTTTTTACACCTCGGAATGAAAGTATGGCAATTGACTGCGGTGTGTATCCCTCTTTAATTAAATCCTTTAGCGCTTGATTAGTAACTTCAACTTCAGATCCCTCGGGATATGGATAAATATCCGGAATCATCCCCCTAAAGCCGTTACCAGTTTCTAAATAAGAATCCGTTAATTCCAAGCCATTAATCATATTCACAATTCGCTGAGGCGATCGATAGTTTATGGGAGAAGTAATTTTTACCCACTCTGTTCCCCATTGGATACTCTCACGACTGTAAAGACTCTGGGAAGGATCTTCTAACCAAACGATTCTTCCGTCAGGCTTTACCATCTTCAATAATGCACTTGCCCATGCCGGATCGAAATCTTGACCTTCATCAACAACCAGAACATCTAATTGGTTTTCTAACTGGGAGATATTCTCAATTAAGAAATCCTCTAATTTCTTAAAGACACCCTCTTCCTTAAAGTCAATGGATACACCATTTTGAAAAGCCAAAAGCTTAGCAAGCTCATGAAATGTCATGCAGTTATTTGGCTGTGGTGCGCTTAACTTTACCGAGTCAACTAATGGCCGATTAAAACAAATGTACATACCAGTTTTATACTGCTCATCAGCATCCCTTAATTCATGCAAGGCCAGTTGGGTCTTTCCTGATCCTGCAGTTCCTTGGACAATTAATCGAAAAGGACTGAAGTCAAGACGCCTTGACCACTCTGCAAGGCCACTCGACAATCTCGTCGTTCTTTGTTTACTTTGATCACCAAGTAATCCAACTTGTGGACTTACATGAGCTTTTGATGACAAGAACTCAAGGACAGTTAATGCATCGGGAACATGATCGCCCTGTGGCATCATATTTTTATCGAAAATAGTCTGAATAATATCGATCAAGTACTTAGAATCTTTCGAATCTTCGATTCGCCCCATGGCAACGTTGACAGGCAAATTCCCATCCAACTTGGCAGTTGGTAGGTAAACCAAGTGATCAATATCCAGAGTCTTTTGAGGATATCTTTTTGAGAACTCTTGCCTTAAGGATTGAATATTTCTAGTGACTTGCAATTCAATATCCTTTTCAGAGGTAGAACCATTTCTTCCGGAGTAAATGGCTTTCAGGCGCCCTTTGGAGCTAACTTCAATCTGCGTTTCTTTCTGCTCAATCGCTAGAATTTTTCCATATGGATTCACAATTAAGAAATCAATCTCACCATATACAGCTGCGTCATCCTCAACTTTTGTCCAATGAACTCCATGGAAAACAGAATATTGATCTGGTAATTCATCTCTTAGACGTGACAATGTCTCTAATTCTCCATGGAACTTAGATTCCCTTTCTATTAATTGAAAGTCTTCTGGGTATATTTGCGCCATATTTTTAAATGATAATTCCAAACTATTTAAACGAAACAGGATTAAACTTAAAACAATTTGGACAGGCCGCACCTGTATCGTGATGTGTTAACGTAACTGTAAATCTTTTCCTACAATTTTTACAATTACCACTATATTTTTTTACAGTTACCAGTCTTTTTGGCTTATTTATTTTGTCACTATCTTCCATATTTTTTGAATCCATAGTAGCTTGAGTTTTTAAGTTTTCAAGTATTATCTGATTGCCAATATGTTTTCTAATCACTTCAACACCTGTCTCTATAGAACATCTAAACCACTCTTTTCCCTCTCTCATATTTGATAGAGATCTATGAGCTCGTTGTTCAATTTCTCTTGGATTACCCACCATCACCTCGTATTCAACTCTGTATGGATAAGGAACACCAGTATGATTTAGCTCTATAGCGCGGAGTGAGGGATCTTTTAATGAAAATCCAATTTTAATTAAATCAGGAAACGCTCGGTTTGTAATGATGTAAACCCAACCTCTGTAGCTCATATTATTTTTCAACCAAATTATCTATTTAAGTATTTATTAATATAAATTATTTATTGATCTTTATAGAGTGTAATAAGATTATTAAATGAAAAAAGTTGAAATTTTTGGAAAGTCTATTTGGATTGGAAGACACCCAAACTTTGGGATTCTGATATACGACTCGCAATGTCAAAAATCAGTAAATGTTTCTCACGTAAGATTATTTGTAGTCGAAAAACACATTTCAAATCTTTTTGATAAAGAAAAATTGAAGATTGAATTAAAGCAACTTTCTGTAAACGAAGACTTTATTAAATCAATAAGAGAAGAATTGGTCATTTATGTTTCTACTTTAAATAATTCATTCAGTAAATGCTTTAAATGTGAATTTGAAATAATATCTACTAATTTCTCATTCTGCAAATTCTGCAAGCAAATTAAGTGCGGATGTGGCGCTTGTAAATGTAAAAGAAAATTATTAAATAAAACAAAAACTTCTTCAGATATTAAGAAGGAAAATATTAGAAGAAAATACCCCAAATACTCCCAAATTCCAGCCCTAAAAATTCCAGAGGGAAGAGATACAAAACATATTCCATCCTTAGTTACACCACCGATAGAAAAAGATAAAAATAAAAATGAAATTATTCCTCAAAAAATGGTTGACACTTTTGGATCAAGAAGCGATTGGATTAAAATGAAAAAAAGAGGAGGTAGTTAATCCTTGAAAACTAATTACAATATTTTTGAGTTAATAAAAAGAGCAAAGACCTACAGACCTATTAATCCGGAATCTTCTGCTAGTAGCTTTGCCGAATGGGTTTTTAGGTTATCTCACAACTTAATATATCCCAGTTCAAGTGGTCAAAATAAAACTCATTCTAGAAAATCTCAATCAGATCCCTTTGTAGAAAAAGATATCAGAATAATTTCAGAAACCATTTCATCACTAAGAAATAATGAATCTTACAATAAAGGTTGGCATTTAATCTACGCTGACCAAAATTCTAATAAAGACAAAATTTTTAAAGCCTCTAACCTGAAGGTAAGTAACCAAGTTTTGCGATGCAAACTAGACGCCGTTCTTTTACATTACCCTACTGATGAAATATTAATCATCGAAAGGAAGATTATGGGAGCGTATAAGTTACATGAACAAATTCCAACAGATTCTTACCCAAACATTAGAGCTCAACTTTGGTGCTACTCAAAAATAGACGATTGGAAATCTATTAATAAAATAACTTTAATGGATGAAATATGGAGAAGAAATAAAGTTTCTAATATATTATCACCGCCAAAAGTTAGAAGAACTTGGCTTCATACAGATCCTTCCATTATAGATATGGAAAGGTTATTCTCAATATATTCAGGCTATTGAAAATTATTTTAGAGAAAATGAATAAGATAAATATTTTTGTATATATGAAGGAAGAATACGCTGAGTTAGCTATCTGCAATAAACGTCTGAAGGGATCTGAAATTCTTACCCTAAATGACCCATTTGAGTTATTACCAAATATCAGAGAAAAAAACATAGGGTTAAATTTGACGAGTTTAAGCAGCAAATTGCTAAAAATTATTTATTGTTCTGCTTTTCTAAAAACTCAAGATCGCCACTAATGTGGGCTCATTATGCAGAAAACCACACTGGGGTTTGCTTGGGATTTACCATAACTGATGAATACCATAATGTTAAATATCAAAAAAATAGAATTAAATTTGACCCGGCTCATGAATTAAGAAATCCCAAAAGTCAAGAAAAGTTCTTGAACAAACTAATTAAAACAAAAGATAAAAATTGGAGTTATGAACAGGAGTATGGATTTTTAGAAAAAAGGGATGAGCTCGATAGCGATGGTGTTAACTTTTATCATGCCTTCAACAAAAATGAGTTGGAATTAAGTCATTTAATTTTAGGTATGCGTTCAGCACCCCACAATCTTATAAAGTATCAAGGCTTACTAAAACATCTCAATTATTCAGAAACTATAAAAGTTCAACAAGTTGAAAAATCCTATACCAATTATTCAATGACAACTTATAAATACAAGAAAGACTGATAACATTTATTTCATTAAACTTTCTTGCGTAAGTTTTATATTAAATTAATAACATCTATCAAAATATTTTTATAAGTTATTGATTTAATTTATATTAAATAATATTCTTTTACATCCGCTTTCTTCAATACTTCCTTGCATTGCTAACTTACAGGAAACAATTGCATTTTCTTTTGCTCTAAACACATCCCCTTCTGTCCCAATTTGTTTTAAAGCGTTAATCTTTCTTAGATGACACTCTGGCTCCAATCCATAGGTTAAGCACTTTTCTGAAGATGCTAAGCTTTCTTTAAATTTATTTTGCTCTCCTTGAGCTTCTGCCAAATCAGAGTAAAGCAATTGATAATCAAGTTGATCTCCACAGTTTTTAATTAGTAGCTTAGTTTGGATCTCAAATCTATCCCATAAATGATTTTTTGCTAGTTGTTGACCTTTTTCCCAATTAATTTGGCATTGAGACTTATTCACCTGACCATATGAAAGTGTTGAAATTAGAAAAGAGAATAAAGCCCAACTAAAAGTTTTATATTTCACAAACCGTCCTTTATTTAGATTCCTTAAACCTTCTAAGTTTTTTTCATGCAATTCTAGTTAACTCCATTTACTCTTAACCAATCACATGCTTTTTGAATCCCATTAGTACAATCGTATTTAGCATTATTTAAGATTTCCTTACTAGTACTTGCTGTTGCATATTCAATCGTTGTTGCTCGATATCATATTGCTGTTGCGACATTTGTCCTCGTCTGTATGCTATATAGTGATCAAAACCACTAGTCATGTTGAGCATTTGTTGCCCTAGATTTTGTTTGGGTGAATTTGAACTTGGCATGGATCTGTGTAATAAGTACCGCAACCATATTGTACATTCGAAAAGTTTGACACTGTGATGAGTAAAAAGTAGTAAATATCCTAATATGGGATATTCTGTCATAAGAACTAGAGTGAAAATATTCTGGAACGACAAAAATATAAATTATTTAGAGAAGAACTCAAAAAAGCCCGAGTTGCTTCAAGTAGATTTAGATAAATTACTTAAGAAACCTCAAGGCTACATTTCCAAAAATTAATCTGGTGAACGAAATCTTGATGTCATAGAGTTCAGTACTTATTGCAATGGAATTGGAATCAATCCCTCAATTTTAATTAAAAAGTTAGTCAATAAGTTATAAATTAAAGAATCGGCTCTTCATCATAAACGGGGGACAAAGGTATTTATTAAACTAGTTTTTTCGAAGAACTTTTTTAATAGAGGTAATA
>Ga0214170_1000206_pt1 | contig 24862 bp, 26 predicted proteins | sample TroBogEpilimnion_2_FD_153008 | JGI IMG/M metagenome (GOLD analysis project Ga0214170, IMG submission 153008) | Freshwater microbial communities from Trout Bog Lake, WI - 27JUN2007 epilimnion | ecosystem: Environmental > Aquatic > Freshwater > Lake > Epilimnion/Euphotic zone | place: Trout Bog... | reverse complement strand
TCGCCATCATAAGGACCACGGCGCCTACACCAATAACCATGCCTAGCATGGTTAAAAATGTTCTTAATCGATTGGCCCCCATTGCATGCCATGCTTCACTTAGCATAGAGAAAAACATTATTCAGCGCTCACTTTTTTAGACTTAACTTTAAATTCTTTATGGCGACTATCTTCAACAATGCGGCCATCTAAAAAACGAACCTGTCGGCTCGCATGGGCTGCAATGTCATTTTCATGTGTTACCAAAATAATGGTAATGCCTTCCTGATTAAGGCTATCAAATAAGTTCATGATTTCTTCGCTTGTTTTGCTATCTAAGTTTCCTGTAGGTTCATCTGCCAAAATAATTCTTGGCTCATTCACTAAAGCTCTTGCAATAGCAACACGTTGTTGCTGGCCACCAGAAATTTGATTGGGCCTTGAATGCAGGTATTGTCCCAAACCTACCTTTTCTAATAAATTTTGTGATTTTTTATTTCGATCTTCTTTTGTTTGACTAGAATAGACTAATGGCAACCCAACATTCTCAAGAAGGCTCGATCGAGATAATAAATTAAACCCCTGAAAAACGAATCCTATTGTTTTATTTCTTAAGTGCGCCAATTGATTTCCATTTAACTGAGTGACATGCTCACCATCCAAAAAATATTCACCCTGCGTTGGAAGATCCAAACAGCCCAAGATATTCATAAAGGTGGACTTACCGGAACCGGAGGGTCCCATGATGGCAAGATAGTCGCCTTCATCCACTTTAAGATTGACATCTTTTAATACCGGAAACACGCCTGCGGCAGTATTGTAATTTTTATACAGGCCTTTTATATCGATGACATTTTTACTCATTGATTAAAAAACTCTAGGAGGGCGATTAGGGCCCGACGACGCACTTGACCCGCCTGATTTATCTGACATCATATCGCTGGTAATGACGCGATCACCTTCTTTTAGTTCTTGCGCTAGAATTTCTGTATATTTACCGTTGGTAATACTTGTTTTTACTCTCACCATTTGTGGTTTACCATCCTTCAGCACATAAATTTTTCCGGCGCCGAAATCATCGTTAGCCTCTTTCTTCTTGTCATAATGCTTATCATCCTTTTTAGATGCCACATATGTATTATTTTCATTCTTGGGTCGGTATCTTAAAGCGGCATTAGGGACCATCAAGACTTCATCATGTTTAGCAAAAGTAATATTGACGTATGCGGTCATACCAGGAAGAAGGATTTCTTTTGGGTTATCTACAAGAATGACCACGTCGTAAGTCACAACGTTGGCTGTATTGGTTGGATTAAGTCGAATTTGTTTAACAACACCTTCAAAATTTTTGTTTGGAAATGCGTCGACGCTAAACTTTGCAACCTGATCTACTTTAATTCTGCCAATATCAGCTTCTGCAAAACTTGTATCAATTTGCATTTTGGATAGATCTTGTGCAATTTTAAACAGGGTTGGTGTCTGAAAACTTGCGGCCACAGTTTGCCCTACATCGATCGTTCTATCTACAATTACCCCTGAAACAGGTGACCTAATAATAGAATAATTATAATTAGTTTGGTCACGTTTCAATTGTGCACGCGATGTCAGTAATTGCGCCTCTGCTGATTTTCTCGCTTGGACAGCAGCATCTAGATCTTGCTTTGAAGCATATTCTTTTTCATAAAGGTTACGCATTCTGACTTCATTTGCTTTAGCGAGCTCTAATGATGCTTCATTATTTTTAACATTCCCTACTGATTGTTGGATTTGTGCTGTGAATAATTTATCTTCAAGCTCAAGAAGTATCTGATCTTTTTTTACCTTATCATTAAAGTCCACATATAATTTTTTAACAGTACCTGAAACTTGCGTACCCACATTGACTAATGTCACTGGGTTAATTGTTCCATTGGCTGCAACACTCTGTTCAATGTTGCCCCGCGAAATAGATTCAAGTCGGTAAAGATCTTCTGGATTCTTTTTATTTTTCAATTGATAAATAAAAATTCCCGCGAATACGACAGCTAAAATAATTCCTAGCGTTAAGAGATGATTAAGCATTTTTTTCATATTTACGGTTTCCTATAAGCTTCGGGTAAAGATTGAATCATGACATTATCGAGAGCACCCATCGATTGAGCAAGCGTTGCCCGCGCAATATTCCAATTGAGTAACGATTGAATTTTTTGTTGCTTCGCATTGGCCAAGGCGCTCTGGGCATTCAAGGTATCAATAATATTTCCAACGCCTTCTTGATATCTTCCAAGCGCCATACGAGAGGACTCTTCAGCACTTGATAATAGAATCCGAGAGGCTTCAATCGATTCATTTGCTGTTTTTAAATTCTGATAAGCCGTCCATACATCAAGAGAGACTTGAAGCTTGAGTTGGTCTCGCTGTGACGCGTTAAGTTCTGCAGTCGCTTCAGCAGATCGTATCAGATACGTAGGCTTATAACCTCCAAATAAGGGAATACTCACACTGATACCTGCTGTTGAAGTATTAAGGTAAGAAGTATTACTGTCTCCTGAATGTGAATTGGATAAATTAAGGGACACTGTTGGCTTAGCATCGGCTTTAGCACCTTCTATCTTAGCAAGTGATGCTTTAAGTTGCGCTTCACTTGCAACAAGATCAGGTCTTTGGAGGCGAGCCTGCTCAATCAGCGCTTCAATATCTTGGTCCACATTATTGGGGATATCCTCCTGATGACTTTCTATCAAGTGGATTGGAGTGCTGGAAGAAATTCCCATGACGTTAGCTAGGGTGCCATATGCAATTTTTAATGTGCCTTCATTTTGTAATCTTGATAATTTCGCATTGGCGTAAGCCGTTTGCGCTTGTAATTTATCAGCAGGTGTTGCAGTCCCTGCAAGATATTTTGCCTCTGCCGCTTTATAACTTTCTTGATTAAGATGCTCGGCTTCTTTAGATGCATTCACGAGAGCTTTATTAGCTTGCACTTGATAAAAAGCATTTACCGCAGCTAAGAGCACCGTTTGCACAGTGGCATTTTGGGTAGCGCTCGCTGATCTTAAAAGTTGATTAGCACTTTCTAAATAAGCATCACGACTTCCGAAATCATATAAAAGATATGAGGCTACAATTTTATTAGTAAAACTCGTATAAGGATTTATTCTAGGCTCTGGATTTGTAAGTGCATTGTTGCCATTAAATGTCGATGTGTTTGTGACGGATGGAAAAAATGCCGATCTTGCAACGCCTACTTGCGCAGCTTGAACTTTTGCAGTGGCATACACCTCTTTTGTTTGCGGATTATTACAAAGAGCCGCCTCAGTGACTTCAACAAGCGACAAAAGGTTATCGAAGGTGCGAGACCCGCAAGGATCATTAATGGATGAATCAATATAACCTGGCGGAATAGGTAAAACTGTCGATATATCTTTATCCTTATCTGAATACCAAATAGACTCGGCCGCAGGAATAGATGTAAAAAATCCTAAGCCTAAAAATAAGAATAAGATATGTAATTTTTTCAAGCTATAAGGATCCATTAAGTTATCAAAGCTATTCCCTAAGATTTTTTAAATCTTATCATGGGAATAGCCTTGATTAATTTATGCTAAGGATTTCTGAGATTATTGGCCTGGCGGTGTTGCTGGAACTTTTTTCCAACCCGCTGGGCAATCTTTCACATAGGGATAATATCCTTTTGAAGCCTCACAGTAATACCAAACTGATGCAGCAGGTGGCTGAGGAGGCGTGGCCGCTGGTGCAGGATTCGCCTGAGGCGCAGGTTGCGACTCAATTAAGACTGTACTCGGCGTGTAAGGATCGGGGTAAGGATAAATAGGCGCTCTGTAATAATAATAAGCATCACCCACAATCCAATACCAACCTAAACGGCCGCCATAAGGGCCATGATACCAATGACCGCCATGCCATATTGTAAAATCATGCACCCGAAAACGTTCATCGTGATGATGCATCTCACCGTGGTGCCATGGATCGGCAATGGCAGAATTTACAACACCAAAGCTTAATGAAGAAAATAAAATAAGGGTTAAATACTTTTTAAATTTTTTCATAATTCGTCCTTCTATTAATTATTGAACCTTTTTACTAGGGGGTGGTGGGGGTATAGATGCAGCCGGCATATCTACTGGAGCAGGAGGCATGTTCGAGTTGCGTTGCATCACTGGCTGGCCGTAAACTGGCACTTGATGGCCTTTTGCATACATACATTGAACGTAAGCATTATCGTAGCGCTGCTGAAAATTATATGAAGAATTTCGAGATTCATCCAAGCCTACTATACTGCCCACGGCAACTCCTGTTGCGGCTCCCACACCTGCACCATGTCCACCGCCTGCAGCAGCGCCAATCGCTGCACCAATCGCCGTACCCAAAATAGCATTCTTCGCAAAACTCTCATCAGAAGCTTGATTAGCTGTTTTGCCTCCAATTTGATCAAATGCAAATTGGCGACACATGCTGTCGTCTGCTCTAAATTGATCAAAACTTTTTCCCGTGCCTGGTAAAGCCATCTTGCTTGGTCCATTGGGTATGGTTGCACAAGCAGTCATGAATAGCGTTGAGCTTAATAAAATAATTTTTGGATAGCTTTTAAAATTCATAATGTTTTCCTTAATTCATATTAGGTGGTGTAGGCGATACCTTTTCCCAGCCTGCAGGACATTCCTTCACATAAGGATAAAATCCATCCGGTTTTTTACAATGATACCAATAACTTCCGCTGGATGGCGCCTGTGCCTGAACTGGAGGCGCAGCATTTGTATTTTGCTCAACATATACAGAAGGCTGAGCAGGAACCGTCGCAACAGGGGGATAATACGCATAAGGGGGATAAACTAAAGGACCATAAAAATATGGATCATATAATCCAAAGTAGACGCCGCCATGATAATAACCTCCGCCATGATAATAACCTCCGTGGCCATGACCATGTCCATCATGAGCAAAACTTAGTTGAGATAAAGTTAATCCTAAAAACAAACTAAGCCATTTTAAAGATTTCATAATGATTCTCCTTCTTAAAGATTATGCTATTTGACATCATGGATGTATCTAAGTTTTTTATTTCTTGCATAAATTTGTATCTTTATGTATCAATACCATGTTTGGTATCAATGTGCATCACGGAGAAGATGTAATTAATTTGCAGCGCTTAAATAGCGATCTTGAGAAATGAGACGATTGACAATGACATGCAATTCAATACGATTATTTTTTAAGGGCTTTAATACACACTTATAAATCTTGCCTGAGTCGGGATCCAACACCTTACCCTCTAATTCTTTTTTATTGTTTAACTTGAGCTGTCTAAAAACAACTAAACCTATAATGGGTTTATTTTTATCTGCTCCAAAACAGGGTTTACATACATCCACCGGATCATCATCGGGCGCTGGAAACACTTCAGTAATTTTTCCTTCAAATCCACCCGTTTTTAGGGCGCTGATTTGAATGATCGCTTCAGGGAGCTCAGTAAAGTCATCCAACATATTCCACTTACCAATCGGCCACTGATCAGCCGCCAAAAGTGAGGTGGAAATAAAGATGAGAATTAAAAATAAATATTTTTTCATGTCTTATGCGGATGCGATTAATGCGCCTAAGCTAATCAATATGATACCTATGAATTGTTGCATAGCAATAGTTTCACCTAGAAAAAAAACGGATGCAAGAGGCACGGTCACATAAACCAATGAATTCATGAGCTGGGCTTTAGATAAATCGACCTTAGATAAAATCGCAAGCCATGAAAAAAAAGCGATCAACACAAACATAACACCTATCACGATGTTGGCGTTGGTGAGAATACTTAACACATAGAGAAAAATGTGATTTATTTCATCTAAAGGGATCTCACCTATATTAGTGGCCCCTTTTTTTAAAAATATTTGTGTCGCAGTATCACATAAAATAAAGAGTACAAATAAAAAGAAAACTTCTAAATTTTCTTTAACCTTTAATTTCTGAAACATGAAATTACACTTTACTCATAATGATGACGCCGCTCGTGCCACCGAAAGCAAATGAGTTTGACATTACATGATTGAGTTCTTTAAGCACGCGCTTTTGGTTTGGCACATAATCTAAATCACATGCCGGATCAGGTTCTTTTAAATTAATGGTAGGTGGTAATTCTTTTTTGACTAATGCCAAGAGAGTTGCGGTAATTTCAACCGCACCTGCAGCCCCCATCAAATGACCATGCATGGACTTCGTGGAGCTCACAGGAATGTGTGATGCATGACTACCGAACACATGTTTAATGGCGGCTGTTTCTGTCGCGTCATTGAGTAACGTGCCGGTCCCATGTGCGTTGATATAACCAATATCGTTCGGGTTTAATTTGGCATCAGCCAACGCTGCCTTCATCGCGCGCGACTGTCCTTCGATAGAGGGTTGCGTGATGTGATCCCCATCATTCGTTAAACCGTAACCTGTAATTTCTCCATAGATTTTAGCCCCTCGTGCTTTAGCCATTTCCATCTCTTCTAAAATGAGCACAGCAGCACCTTCACCCAAGACTAGACCTGTGCGATTTAGTGAAAAGGGTTTACATGAAGTTGTTGGATCATTGGGGTCTTCTTCAGCTAGGGTGCGTAATGCTTCCCACGCCTTGATCGTACCAAAAGTTAAAAGCGCTTCCGTGCCACCCGCAAAGGCAGCGTCGGTATATCCGTGTTTGATTTGTCGATACGCTTCACCAATCGCGACGGCTGAAGATGAGCACGCGGTGGTGTAAGTAATATTAGGGCCTTTGAGTTTAAAGTGCATCGCCACTTGAGAGGCTGCGGCACCATTCATTGCCATGAGCACTGTAAAAGGTTTTAAGCGTCTCGCTTTTTGATTAAATAATCGGTCGTATCCTTCTTCGGTGGAGCTTGCACCGCCCATGCCTGTGCCAATGAATGAACCCACTCGATCTAAATTCATTTTGCCTAAATCTAAATTGGAATCCTTTAAGGCTTCGCGCGAGGAATATAAAGCGAACTGGCTCACGCGATCCAGTAATGCTAATTCTTGTTTTGTGAAATGTTCGGTGCCATCGAATGTGGCTTGCGCTGCCAGTTTTGCTTCTAGCTGATCAGTGAATTCAGCATCTAAACGTTTAATGCCTGATTGACCATTTAAGAGTGCATTAAAAAAAGTATCCGGTGTATTGCCCACAGGCGATACGACTCCCATACCGGTGACGACCACTCTTCTTAATGAGGTAGCGCTCATTAATCGTTAGGCTTTTTTAGCGAGCAATTGATCGAGAAGGTTGGTCATATCTTGAATGGTTTTGACATCCACTTGATCGTTAGGCACTTTAATCCCTAACTTATCTTCTGCTTCAAAAATAATATCGAAGGTGTCGAGCGAATCGAGACCTAATTCTTCTAAGGTACTTTCAGGTTTAATGGTCGCCACATCTATTTCTAATTTTTTTGCGATCGCGTTTGACACCATTTCAAATGAATTCATTTTTTTATCCTTAATCATTCTAGTCTTTATTATAAACCTTGAATGGCATAACAAAACTCAGCCATGCGTTTACCAATGTCATCTTTTCTTTTATCCAACGTCACCACATGGTAAGTGTCATCGATATACATGGTTTCAATATGTTTGGATGACACATGTTTTTCAACGTAGTACGCATTCTTAATACTTGCCATCTCATCTTCAGTTGAATGCACAATCAGAAGAGGGCACGTTACGTCCTTCATAATCTTTTCTGTTGCTTTAATTAAGTGGAAGCTTTCTAAAATGACTGTCGCAGGCGTTTTGAAATATCCAATTTTGTCAGCCGTTCTTGCATCTTTATTTTCTAAGATCGAATGCACAAGGGCGCGCGTTCTTTCGCACTTAATACCGTAGGGAGATTTTTCTTCCCACTCTAAAAAATATTTCAAAGGTGAATAAAGCACAATCGGTAGCAATACCTTTTGTTGGAATTTAGAAATATTCCAACCGTCATAAAAGAAGGTGGAGGATAAAGGAATGACACCAGCCACAAGTCCAGGACGTTTAGCTGCAATCATCATTGCCATGAGAGCCCCCATCGAGAGCCCTGTGATAAACACATACTCGAATTCTGCCTTTAGCGCATCAAACACTTTTTCAACGGACGCGTACCAATCTTGCCACTTGGTTTTTTTTAAATCTTGAATCGATTTACAGTGGCCCGCTAACTCAGGACATGCCACCGATATCCCTTTACGGGAAATCACGCGACCTAAGTGTTTCATTTCCGATGGTGTGCCGGTAAGTCCATGAATGAGAAGCACCACGGTCGTAGGATTTTTACGCTCGATAAATCCGTTAGGGCCTAATAATGAATCCACAGATGCCAATTAAATATTACCCCCAACGAGATAGATACCGAGCACAATGAAAGTCGCACCCAACCATCGATATTGATTGATGTGCTCTTTCAAGATGAATCTTGACGCTAAAAGAATTAACACAATTTGAACACTTGATAACGGAAATGCTTTACTGATATCGACAGACGCTAAAAACGCAATCCATAAGACATATTCAATGGCATAAAGAAAAATACCTAGCGCAATTTCTTTTGTTCTTAATGCATTGATGATGTTATCAAGATGAGATAACCAACCTTTGCGGATTGAGTTGGCCAATCGGCCCGTTCCTTTTTTAAATAAAACAGTCGCCACCACTTCCAAAGTGATGGCTGACATAAACAACATTAAAGATTTAAAATCCATGCGTCGCTGAAATTATTCAGCACCACATCGTTTTAATAAAGCCTCAAAGAGTTGAATACCTAAATCAATTTCTTCTTCAGAAATGAGAAGTGAAGGCGCTAAGGTAATCACGTTCTTTTCATATCCACCAATATCAAGGACTAAACCATAGGTCTTGTCACCGATTTTGATGTCACCCTTTAAGCCTTCATTGAACATGCGATCAGCGAGCTTTCGGCTTGCAGTAAATCCATCTTTTTCACAAAGTTCAATACGAAGTGCTAAACCTAGACCACTGACATCGCCTACCACTTTCCAACGTGATTTCAATTCTTGAATACGTTTTAAGAAGTAAGCACCACGATCATTTACTTTCTTTTCAAAATCATCTTCTTCGGTCATTTTAAGAACTTCAAGCGCTAATGAAGTGCCTAATGGGTTAGATGCAAATGTCGAGTGAGTAGAACCTGGAGGAAATTTTTGTGGGTTAATCAATTCTTCTTTCGCCCAAATACCTGACAATGGATTTAAACCATTCGTAATCGCTTTACCGAATACAAAAATATCAGGCACGATGTCAAAGTTTTCCCATGACCACAATTTACCTGTGCGGTAGACGCCCATTTGAATTTCATCAGCAACGAGAAGTACATTACGTTTCTTTAAAGATTCTGCTAATTTTTTCATGTAACCTTTAGGTGGCACGATATAACCGCCAGTACCTTGCATCGGCTCAATATAGAATGCACCGAATTCACATTGACCTGCTTTTTCATCCCACACAGATTGATACTCAGTATCAAATAATTTTTCAAATTCTTTGTGACAATACGTGTCACACGTTTCCACCTTCATGCTGTATGGGCAACGGAAGCAATAAGGATAAGGAATAAATTGTGCGCGATCTGCAAAGTTACCAAAACGACGACGGTAACGATAACTTGAAGTAATGGCAGAAGCACCTAAAGTTCTTCCATGGTAGCCGCCCATAAAAGCAAACTGATGCGTTTTGCCTGTGTGATTACGTACCACTTTTAATGAGTCTTCAATCGCTTGTGCGCCACCGACGTTAAAGTGCACACGACCTTTGACACCATATTTGTCTTCCATGTACTTACAAATAATTTCAGCCAAGTCTACTTTTTCTTTATGTAAGTACTGGCTTGCTAATTGAGGCAATGTATCGATTTGTTTTTTTAAAGCATCAGCAATGCGTTTATTTTTGTATCCGAAGTTAACAGCCGAATACCACATCTGCCAATCAAGATAGGGCGTACCTTTTTCATCAAATAAAAAACTGCCGTCACAATTTTCGAAAACTTTTGGAGGATCCGCGTAATTGACCGTATCTCCATGTGAGCAATACTTTTCATTCTTATCTAAGATTTCAATGATTTTTTGATCCATCGTATAACCCTCTACTTTTAAAATTTAATTAAATGCGTACCCTGGAATTTTGTTTTCTTGAGGCTTCCAAGTTTTTACAATTTTTAACACATCATCAAACGTATTAAACGTGTGATGCTTCACGTTATTTTTTTCGCAGTGCTTAATAAGCGATGACTTCGCAAACACAATATCCGCATGCAGCGATAAACACGCGTCTGATTTCCCATCACCAATGAGGACCACGGGGCCCCCTACTTTTTTACCCACATAATCTGCGACTGCACACTTACACATGCCATTACCACCTTTGCAATCAGGATCCCTTAACGGAAACGTAATTTCAATACCACGCTCTTTATAATTTAAACGATTAGAAAACGTTTGAATGTCAGGCCAGCCTGCTTGTCTCGTTGCCACTTTGATCGAGTGATCTAAACCGTCACTTGCAATGACGAGTTTAGCGAATTTTTTGACGTACTCGTAGAAAGGTAAAAATGTCTCATCGAGCTGAATGCTCCGAAAAAAATTTTCTAAACTTAAAAGGTCCGAATCCACCATGTCAATTTGCTTTGACATGCATTCTAATCCCGTCATCCTGCCCTCGAGCCACTCCTTCTCTAACTCCTCCCAGCTTGGATCTGCAAACTTCTCAAGCAACTGATCAATCGTGTCGCGCTTTGAGATGGTGCCGTCAAAATCAACTACAAAAAGCATGGTCTTCTTTCATTAAATGAAGCCACTATCTTAATCTTCAAGACTTACAATAAGCTGACAAAAGTGACTTAAAAGCCTTTAAATATTTAAGTCTAAACGCTTTCAATTGCCTTACAATTTCATCTAAATATTTAAAAGAAAATAGGCCATGAAGATTTTATTGATTGAAGATGACGAGGTGATTGGGGAAGCTGTGAAGACCTCGCTCGAGAAAGCAGACTACATTGTCGAATGGGCTAGAAATGGTTTAGAGGGTGAGATTGCTTTGACCGACCAGCATTTTGAGGCCGTGGTCCTTGATTTAGGCTTACCTAAAAAAGGCGGGCTCGATATCCTAAAAAACTTACGCTCCAAAAAAATCAAATTCCCAGTACTCATCATTTCAGCTAACGAAAACTTTGATAACAAAATTTTAGGTCTCGATTTAGGTGCGGATGATTACTTGGCAAAACCTTTTAATTTGGAAGAGTTACACGCGAGACTTCGTGCAGTCATTAGACGCAATAATCAATCTTCTGACAACATGATTGAATTTGGACCCTTAAGTTTTGATATTAAGCAACGAGCCTTTTTAATTAAAGGCAAAGAATTGAATCTATCCAAACGAGAGCTTAATTTACTTGAAGTCTTTATCTTAAAAAATAATCGCTCCATTACCAAAGAAGCACTCCTTGAAAAACTCTATGGTTGGGATGATGAAATTTCAGAAAATGCAATTGAAGTCTATATCCATCGCGTTAGAAAAAAACTGAATCCCTACGGCGTTGAAATCGTCAATCGTCGAGGTTTAGGTTATAGCTTAAGTCTCATTTAAAAAAACTTTGAAAAAGAATCTCTCCACCCAGAAGCTCATCGTCCAATGGATTTTCATCCCGATGATGATCATCATCACTTTGGACTCAAGCTTTTTATTCTATCAGGGTGACTCATTAAGAAAAGAAACATTCGACCGTGACTTGGCTGAGACGGCAAAAAGTGTGGGCCTTATTTTTAAAAAATCGAGCGAAAAGAAACTTAATGATATCGATGAAAATTCAATCTCACTTTTACTCACCGAGCCTCATGACAAGATGTTTTATTCGATCCGAGATGACCAAGGGCGTCTTATATTTGGTAATCCGGAAGTAGCATATCGTCCTGCAGAAGATGATATAGATCCCACAGACCCTAACGACTTTAACGTTTACTTCGATACCGTCCAAGGTGAAAGTGTCAGGGTGGTCTCCATTCCAATCGAACACATCCTGAATCATCAAAAGAAGCAGTTCTTTATTCAGGTTGCGGAAACAAGAAACCAGCGCAAATACATTCAGCAGCAAATTATTTTTTGGATTCTGGTCCCGCAATTAGTCTTACTCATCTCGGCACTCATACTTGTCCGCTTTGCGGTAAAAAAAGGCTTGAGCCCTATACTTTATTTAAATGAAAAAATTATTTCACGCTCCTATAGAGATTTAAAGCCTATTGATATCGAAAACGTGCCCTTAGAGGTCGATCGCCTCGTGAGCTCTCTTAATAATTTGATGCGTGAGCTCGATAACGCGATTAAATCTGAAAATCGTTTTGTGAACGATGCGGCGCATCAACTAAGAACGCCCTTGGCGGGTATTTTGGCGCAAATAGAATTAGCGCAAGAAACAAAAAATAAAGACGAGATACATAGTCGTTTGGAACAAATTAGTCAGAGTTCAAAGCGACTCATTCATATCATTAACCAGTTGCTATCCTTATCTAAAACTCAACCTGAGGCGGCGCACACTTCTGAATTTCAAAAAATGGATTTGATACCTTTAACGAAAAAGACGATAGAGGATTTATTTCCTTTGGCTGACCTTAAAAAAATTGATTTAGGGTATGAAGGATCTTTAAAAGAAGCTCTGATTGAAGGCGACGAAAAAAAACTGTACGACCTGATTCATAACCTCATTGAGAACGCGATTAAATACACACCGAGTTCGGGTAAGGTCAATGTGTCTGTTGAAAATAAAAATAACAAGATCTGTTTAATCGTGGAGGACACAGGTAAGGGCATTCCTAAAGATGATCAGCCCAATGTATTCGAGCGCTTTTATCGTGGTGACAATGTGAACCAAGCAGGCAATGAGTCAGGGGCTGGTATAGGGCTCGCCATTGTAAAAGAAATTGCCAATTTACACGATGCAACGATTGAAATCGATAGCCGAAATGAAAAACCGGGTTCACGTTTTTATGTGTATTTCAATTTAATTACAAATGAATAAATTCTTACAAATTTTAGATACAAATTTATACAAAATCTAAATATTACTCCCTGGGCACTATGCTATGATACAAGCCTTGATGCCCAACCATAATTTCTCAAAAGTTTTAAAAAAATAGCTTGGTATGAATCCATCCCAAAACTCAAAAAAGATCCTCTCTTTACTCCTCGCGATTATCATTACAGGATTTCTAGCTTTTGGCTTCATGAGCGCTTCAAAAAATAATAAAGCCAAAGAAAATGAAGCGCCTCAAAAAACTACTCAAGATGATGACCTAATTAAGGTTCAAGACAATCAATTAAAGGATTTGGATATTGGACCAGTCGGTTCTCAGGCGTTCGAACAAAAACGCCAAGAAGTAGGCATGATTGATTTTAACCAAGATCATACCGTGTCTGTTTTTTCGCCCTATCAAGGTAAAATAAAAAATATCTATGTGAAAGCTGGTGATCAAGTTAAAGCCGGGCAACCGCTTTTTACTGTAGAAATTCCCGATTTGGCGCAAGCTTCTTCAAATTTAATATCGACTGCAGGTATTCTTAAATTAGCGAATGAAACATTAGCGAGAGCGCAAGACCTTTACACCACCAAAACCGTATCGCTTAAAGAATTAGAACAAAACACATCAGACCAACAAACCGCTAAAGCAAACTATCTTGCCGCTTTAAAATCGATGAGGCTTTTTGGACTAAAAGATGAAGACATTGCCAAATTACTTGCTAGCAAAAAAATTGATATTGAAATGCCTGTCAAAAGTCCGATTGATGGAAAAATTGTATCTCGATCTGCGGCGCCTGGTGTTTTAGTTCAACCCGGTAATGCGCCGGCACCGGTCGTTGTTTCTAACACTACCCAGCTTTGGATGATTGCAAGTGTGCCTGAATCTGAAACTGCTTTGTATCACGTGGGACAAAATGTTGAAGTCACAACACAAGCCTATCAGAATAAATCCTTTCAAGGAAACATCAGTTATATCGCCGATGCGGTCGATTCCGACACACATCGTATCGCGATTAGAGCAAATATCAATGATCCTAAACATGAATTAAAAGCTCAAATGTTGGCTAACTTCACAATTACTTTGGGTGAACCTATTCATTCAGTCGCCGTTCCGACAAAAGCCATTGCAAGAGAAAATAATAGTAGCTATAGCGTTTGGGTAACCTCAGACCAAAAAACTTTTAAAAGACGCACAGTTAAAATAGGTATAACTCAAAATAATTACATTCAAATTATTGAAGGCTTAAATGAAGGGGAGGTCATCGCACGTGATAAAGGCCTATTTTTAAGTAACCTCTACGCGACGATGCACTAGCAGGCTATGAGGACAATCTCATAAATTATGTTTAAGTCTATTTTATTTTTTGTACTGACCAGAAGGCCTATGGTGATGTTAGGTCTTTTAGGATTTATTGTTGTGGGTTTATTCGCTTTTTATGAACTCAATATTGAAGCTTACCCCAACCCCGCGCCAGTCATTTTGGAAGTCACCGCCCAATCATCAGGTTTATCTGCCGAGGAAATGGAGCGCTACTATACAAGACCTCTAGAAATCGGATTAGCGACGACGCCGGGTGTCGATAATATTCGATCAACTTCTTTTTATGGTCTCTCTTTTGTTCGTATTACTTTTAAATACAACGTGGATTATTATTTTGCGCTCACACAAGTCGCAAATAATCTTTCGCAAAATGTGAATTTACCCAATGGTGTATTGCCTCAAATCCAGGCATCGAGTTTGGTGGGCGAAATTTTTAGATATCAAATTAAAGCTCCTCCTTCTTATAGCTTAACTGATCTTAGGGCCCTTCAAGATTGGGTGATCACAAGACGCTTACTCACTGTACCTGGCATTGTGCAAGTCATTACTTGGGGCGGAACCACCAAAGAATATCATGTGGAAGCGGATCCTAAAAAGTTAGAGGGCTACGGTATCACCCTGCAGCAACTGCTCAGCGCGATTTCAAATGCTAATGTAAATGTCGGCGGCAGAACGGTTAGCGTAGGCGATCAGTCAGTCAATATTCGAGGTGTGGGTGTGATCAAGAATTTAGATGACATCGGTAAAATCGTGTTAACCCAACGTAAAGGTCTCCCAGTCACCGTTAAAGACGTCGCTGATGTCTCAGAAGGCTTTGTGCCAAGGCTTGGCGAAGCAGGTCGAGATAATCAGAAAGATGTTGTCACCGGCGTAGTGATCATGAATCGAACCCTTCACACCAATGAGGTGGTCAAGGTAGCGCGTGAAGCGATTAATAAAATTAATACCGATGGCACACTCCCTAAAGACGTTAAACTCGAGCCTTATTATGATCGCTCAGTCCTAGTGAATGTCACAACACACACCGTCATTCATAACCTTATTTTTGGTTGTTTATTAGTATTTTTAATTCAATGGATCTTTTTAGGCGACTTAAGAAGTGCAGTGATTGTGAGCGTAAATATTCCTTTTGCACTCTTCTTTAGCATTATTCTTTTAACCCTGACTGGCGAATCTGCAAATCTATTATCTCTCGGGGCAGTTGATTTTGGGATCATTGTCGATTCGGCCGTGATCCTTATAGAAAATGTATTTAGAAATTTACAACAGCCCTTTGAGCGCCAAAGAAAAATTTTACAAGATGTAAAAAATGTTCCGTGGACTTCCTACGACGGTTCACATACTAATCCATCCATGGGCTGGAGCACACGGCTCAGAATGATTTATCTTAGTGCCATCCAGGTAGATAACTCAGTCATCTTCTCAACGGCGATTACTATTGCAGCCTTCGTGCCTCTCTTCACGATGCAAGGCGTTGAGGGTCAAATCTTTAGCCCTATGGCAAGAACCTATGGGTATGCGCTCATTGGCGCCCTCATCGCAACCTTTAGCATCACGCCTGCGATAGCAAGTTTACTCCTACCTAAAGATGTAAAAGAACACGAAACCAAAATTGTTGAAACCATTCGAAATATTTATACCCCACTCCTTGATTGGGTGATGAAAAATACTAGACTCACTTTAATCATCGGTGGCGTCCTGCTGCTACTTGGAGGGGTGATGATTAAACAACTCGGTAGCGAATTTTTACCTGCGCTCGAAGAAGGTAATCTATGGGTGAGGGCCTCAATGCCCCCCACCATATCATTGGATGCAGGCACCCAGAATGTGAACCGTATGAGAGAAATTATTAAAAGCTATCCTGAGGTCATTACGGTCGTATCTCAACACGGCAGACCTGATGACGGGAGTGACGCCTCTGGATTTAATAATGTGGAATTATTTGCGCCCCTGAAGCCCTTTGATGAATGGCCTCAAGGGGTGACTAAAGAAAAATTGGTCGCTGAACTTGAAGACAAGTTCAAAACCGAATTTCCTGGTGTCACCACGAATTTCTCTCAATACATTCAAGACAACGTGGAAGAAGGTCTTTCGGGCGTCAAGGGAGCAAACTCAGTCAAAATTATCGGGCCCGACCTTCAGACTTTGGAAAGCCTCGCATCCCAAGTAAAGCATGTGATGTCTAATATTAAAGGGGTGAGTGATTTGGGTATATTTAATACCCTTGGACAACCTAATCTCAATATTAATATTGATCGTGACAAGGCATCCCGTTATGGACTCAATACAGGTGATATTAATACCGTCATTCAATCTGCATTGGGTGGCACCACTGCTACCACAGTTCTAGAAGGGGACCGACAATTCGGATTAAGTATTCGACTTAAAAAAGAAGACCGGACAGATATCGAATCGATTAAAAACCTTAAGGTAGGGTATACCACTTCCAATGGCAATTCTGCCTTCATCCCCCTAGGAGATATTGCGACTATTTCTATGGATACGGGGGCGACCTATATTTACCATGAAAAAAATGAACGCTTCATTCCTATCAAATTTAGTACGCGTGGACGTGACTTAGGAAGTACCGTCTCAGAAATTCAACAAAAAATTGGTGAGCAAATTAAATTACCAGATGGCTATCGTATTATTTATGCAGGCGAGTTTGAAGAGTTACAGGCCGCTAAAACCCGCTTAGCGCTGATTGTTCCTGTTGCCATCTTACTCATCTTAGCACTTCTTTATGCTCTATTTAATAGCCTAATGTTTTCTCTTCTATCGCTCGCAGGCGTACCCTTTGCGGTATTAGGTGGGATCTTTGCTTTATTTATAAGCGGCCAAACCCTAAGTATTTCAGCCATCATAGGATTCATCTCGCTCTTAGGGGTGTCTGTCATGAACGGCATTCTTATTCAAACCTACTATCGTGAACTTGTTGAGGCAGGGAAAAGCGTGAAGGAAGCGATTATTGAAGCACACGAACATCGTATGCGACCTCTCATGATGACCGCCCTCTCAGCATGTATTGGCTTATTTCCAGCGGCTATCTCTCACGGCATTGGTAGCCAGGTGCAAAGGCCCTTAGCCACCGTCGTGGTAGGGGGTATGCTCATCGGCCCCATTTTACTTTTACTCATCGTGCCAACACTTAATTTTGAAATTCTAAAACGTATCAAACCCAAAAAATTGGGTATAGAACCTGAAGAGCCGCATGAGATTTTATAAAAAAATTTATTTAAGTCTGTTGCTCCTTTGCGTGGCAAGCTGCAGCGTAGGCCCTGATTTTGTAAAGCTGGTGACGACGAATCCCTTATCCTTCAAAAGAAATGAGGCGCCTGATACTTCAGAAAATAAAGAGATTGAGGCCGCGTGGTGGAAGGCTTATGAATCCGAAGAGATTAATGCGCTCGTCGATCTCGCACTCAAAAATAATCCTACGATAGAAGCGGCGAGTGCGAATTTAAATGCCGCAAAGCAAAATGTCATTGCGCAACAAGGTTTCTTTTTTCCAACCATAGGAGCTAATCTCAACTCCAGTCGTCAATCGGTGGGTAATAGCTTGTCCCCGAATGCGAGTGGGTCTGCGACTTTATATAGCCTTCACATTGCTGAATTAAATATTGGCTATACACCGGATATCTTTGGCGCAAATCAACGCCAAGTTGAATCTTTAAAGTCGTTGGCGAATGCACAAAAATATAGTCTTGATGCATTAAAAATAACCATCGTTAATAACGTTGTGACCGCAGCCATTCAAGAGGCGTCATTGAGGGAAGAGATTAAATTCCTAGAGGAGTCGACTGAAGCGAGTCGGCTACAACTTGAACACGCTAAGCGCATGATGCAGACAGGCTATGCCAACGACATTGACCTAGCAGGGCAAGAGTCGCTATATCAGCAATCCTTAAGCCAGATTCCTTTACTTAAAAAGACGCATGAACAAACACTCGATTTACTGAATCTTCTATGCGGAAAATTACCTGATGAAATACTATCCGTATCCAATATCAACGATATTCATACGCCTCCGTCACTTCCAAATACTTTGCCGTCTCAACTTGTAAGCCATAGGCCTGATATTAAAGTTGCTGAAGAAATGATGAGGGCCAGCAATGCACAAATTGGTTACGCGATAGCCAATATGCTGCCACAGATTTCTATCACAGGGCTCGGTGGGTCGGCCGCCTCGAAATTCGGTGACTTATCCAAAGGGGGGAACGCGATTTGGGCGCTTGCGGGTAATGCAAGCCAAACTATTTTTTCTGGTGGAACGCTTCTAGCGCGTAAACGATCCGCAGAGGCCTCATATGAGTCAGCCGTAGCCCAATATAAATACACGGTACTCACTGCATTTCAAAATGTAGCCGACACACTTTATGCGTTAGAAAATGATCGTGAAAGTTATGAGATTGCACAAAAGAATGAAGCGATAAATTTACGCGCTTATGAGCAAGCTGAAACACAATTTAATAAAGGCTATATTTCTGAAGTGGGCTTACTTACTGCTAAGCAAAGTTATTTACAAGCGAAGAATACCATGCTCCAAACCTACTCTATCTATTTGGGTGATACAGCAGCCCTCTACCAGGCTTTGGGTGGTGGCTGGACTGAGCTTCATGCCGAGGTCTATAAGCAATAACTTATAATTCGTAGTGCAATCTTAGACTAATAAAATCCACAGGGCCCCGATCTTGGTTGTACCCTGGATTATTCATATGCTGATAATCGAGTGTCGCAAAGGCGCCTTTAAATAAATGAGCTGAGTAGTAAAGTTCTAGAATTTGTTCTGTATTGTAATTCATCGTGCCATCCCCTAAGAAGGGCGTGAGCCCGCCTCTTTTTAAATACTGGATTTCAGATTCATTAATGCCGTTGATGGCAAAACCCAATCCAATTGCATCATTCTCTCTTTGCCATAATGAGCCTTTTAAAACTAGACCACCTGATAAAGAATGGCTGATATCGGTAAACGCTTCCGTTTCGGACTTACCATCGTTCCAACTCCACCTCAAAAAGGCGCCTAAATGATCGGTAATGGTTTGTTCTCCGTTGATCACGTAGCCTACTTTATTGGTTCCGCTTCGTCTCACACTCAACAAATCGGGGGTACCTATTTGAGACAAGGTATCTTTATAGCTACCCATAAACCCATGATTTCTAAACACTAGAAAGCGAATTTTCCCGGGCTGATCATAAAATTTTTGATCGTGGGTAATTTCAACCTGATCGCCATAATCATGCGTTAGGCTATTGTCTAAGTCGATTTGGTTGGGCACCCGAGGCATGGCGACATGCGCCGCTCTTAGGGTCCATTCATTTTTGAAGTACTCGATGACGCCACCATAGGTGTAGCCTCTTGAGTCCGCCGCATAGTCATAGGCGCCCGCTGTCATAATGCTCCAATTAAGAAATTGTGTCCTGGGGTCATGGCTGATCGTATTGTTATCAAAATAATCGAGTAACGAAAAGACACCGTAAGTAAGTTGGATTCTTTCACTTGTGACATTCGTTGAGAGCTGATTGGCGCCATCATGAAGGTGCACCGCCTCACCTCCCAGATTAACCGTTTGTCTGATATAGGACCTTGCTAAGTAGTAAATGGCAGGAATCTCGGTGCCCTTTTGCAGTTCGCCATTGGGGATTCCCGACATGCCCTTTAGTCCAGAAAAGGGGATACCTATAAACGCCTCGGGATTGACATAGTATTCAGCGCCTTGCCAAAGGTGAACACCTAAGTAACCTGTGACCGTGCCAGAATAAGATCTTGAAATATCGCCTTTATTAAGGAGGCTATTCTCACCTCGATAGGGATCATCAAAATGGTCCTTTGTGGTCGTAATGTAAGTGGATTGAATGTGCGCATTCCACGTTTCGGTTTCAGTATGAGTCGGAAATAGATCGTAATCATTTGCGACGATTGATACTGCAAAGGCACTTTTTACAAAGCACATCGCGAATAACATTACCTTGATCGTAAAGAACTTATATTTCATGGATAAAATATTTTTTTAAGGAATTGAGTTCGTAAAGCATAAACATTTAGAATAGCATTCTAACTTAATTCGTTACCTTTACTTTTAAACTATCTGGGAAAATCGCCGTGAAAAAGTTTTACTCTTTGTTATTACTCATTGTTGCTACGGCCGCTGCTGCTGCCGACTTCCCAGACATGGCGACGGTCAAGCGGGTCACACCACGTTACATTGAAATCAACCGTCCGATTTCCTCATGCCAAACGACCACCGAAGTAGCGCCCCCTAAAGAAAAGGGCATCGCGGGTGCGATCATTGGTGGTGTCGCGGGTGGCTTACTCGGCAGCACAGTAGGTAAAGGCAAGGGTCGTGTTGCAACCGGTGCGGTCGGTGCTGCGGTGGGTGCCGTCGTCGGTGACCGCATACAGAACGATGACACCAATCAGCCGCGTGACGTGGAGCGCTGCTCACAAAGCGATAACTACCAAAGGGTTCAAGAGGGCTTCATGACGCTCTTCTCATATAACGGCCACGAGTTCGAAGAGGAAACAAAGACACAGTACCGCGTGGGTGATCGTGTACCCGTTCAGGTCAATGCAATCATCAACCCGAGATAATTTTTTTTAACGCACCCCTAAAATTGGGTTCGTTTCGTAATGGCGTGTTTTTTTCTTAGCGCGCTACTTTAAAAAAACGTTTTAACGCATCACATAGCCACGTGTGGCTATGTGTTTGCACGCTCTTTCTCCTTGAAAATCCTCATCAAAATCCCCACATTAGACTTACGATTAATTAAGTATTTGAGGAGTAACACATGACCACCGAGGCACAGATCAAAGCCAACCAAGAGAACGCAAAGAAATCCACCGGACCCACATCCGTCGAGGGCAAGAAGAGATCCAGCATGAACGCCGTGACCCACGGCATCCTGTCGAGCGTCACAGCACTTCCTGGAGAAGACCAAGGCGTCTTAGATCATCTTCTCGAGGGTGTGTTGGCGACCTACCGGCCACAGGACACCATGGAGCAGTTCCTAGTCGATCGCATCTACATGGCGATGGTGAGACAGATTCGTCTATGCGAGGCGGAGGCCGCGAGGCTTAAGATCTCGATGAGTGCCGAGGCTCTAAGTGAAGGCCTCTTAAAGATCTTTCGCCAGTCCGGTGTCAGAATCTTAAGCGTAGACCAACTTAACGAGGAGGGACGAAAGCTCCTCGAGGACATGAAGATCATTCACCGCATACCGCAGGGTGTCGACATGCCGCTCATGACAAGGTACCAGGTGCAGCTCGATAACGACCTCTACCGCGCGATGAATGCTCTCCAGAAATATCGTGACAACAAGGCGAAGCTCATCGAGGGCGAGGTTGTGGATGACATTGAAGCGTCAGAGGAAGTTACAGCGTAACGGCCTCATTCAAAAAAAGTTATAATTCATAGAACGAATTAACCTCTAGATGGATAAACATTGAAGACCACAAGCGAGCGCGTGAGCTACATGATGGCGACACTTAAGATTGAAGGTCAAACCGAATTCGGAAACCTTTGCGATGCATCGAGAAGTACCGTCAATCAATGGCTATCAGGAAATATTAAAAAAATAGATCCTCGATACGCTTTCAAGCTCGAGGATAACACCCCATTCTCCGCACGCTGGATCATGCTCGGCGAGGGCAAGATCAGAAAGTAATTTTCACTTAGTCTTTAAGATTAAATTTATAAGCCACTTCTTTAAGTGGCTTTTTTTATTTTGAAAATTATTTTTTGAATTAATTATCAATTAATTTTGTTTATATGTATTGACATACTATGTTTATGGTCATAAACTACAATTATGAAAAATTTACCTCATACCTGGGTCACCGTGAAGTACAAGGACGATGCGTTTGATGTTCACCTGTCGAGTGACGTCATTAGCATCTCTGAAATAAGGCCGATCGATAGCGAGATCAATATCGCACCGATGCTGAATAGTAATGTAATGAAATCGATTCAGGAAAGTGTCGATGAAATAAATAATGTGAAATATTTAAAGGAGGACGTCATGCACTACAAGGACTTAAGACAGATCAATGTGAGCCAGCACATTGAGAAGAAGAACGGGCTCTCTTACCTCTCCTGGTCCTGGGCACTGGATCAGTTATTACAACTCGATGACAGCGCGACCTGGGAGTATTTGGAGCCCAAACGATTTGGAGAGAGCATGATGGTGTTCTGTAAGGTGACGGCTTTTGGTAAATCAAGAACAGCACAATTGCCCGTGATGGACTTTAGGAATCAGGCGATTCCAAATCCGAACGCGTATCAGGTCAATACGGCGATGCAGCGATGCTTGGCTAAAGCCATCTCACTTCATGGAATTGGCTTATATATCTATGCAGGGGAAGATCTTCCAACCTTAAATGAAAACTCAACTAAAGCAGACAAACTAAGTCAAACTTAGTAAGGTCACTCTTTTGCCTTTTTGAACTGATGAATTGCTCTTGATAAGTTTTAATTGCTGAAGCTTGTGTATATCAGCAAAGACCCTACTATAGGGCCGATTCATATCACGAGCTACTTGATAGATGTTCTTATTTCTTCGTGAGGAGATGTCAACATAAGTCGCTTTTAACTGTCTACTCAATGGCTTCTTAATATGAAATACCTCATGATTGAAAGCAAACCCCGTAACGAGCATCGACCATACACCATCCAGAATAATCTGACTCTGCCTTGTCATATCATGCTCTATATCTACGTCATCTCGAATGACCTTCCATGATTCGATAAACTCCTTCTCCCCTAGCATTTTTATGAACTGACTACTTGTAAAAAATGAAATGGATCGATTTAGAATTTTTTTATGTTCGTGGTGCTTACGATTTCGAATAGCATCAAACCAGTAAGCGTAGGGCATTAACCTGTCTTGGAAACAGGTCCTAGAAATTTTGCGCCACAAGATTTCACGATGCGATAACCTAGCCATAGTTCACCATCTCCTTAAATATCTCTTGCATTCGAGTTCTGACCGCCGCCATCATGTCGATAGGCTTAATAGATTTCAAAGTGGCGTTTGACGTATCGAAATCAATCTGCTCGAACTCATCCATCATGTTTATCCATGGCATGGCGGCAAGCCCTGCTAAAAAGGCTTTCTCGGGGAAGTTGGCACCTTGTTTATTAATCGTTTTCACAAAACGGGGTATCTCTTGAATTGTGCAGTCAAGCATAAATAAATCAAATAAATCCCTCGCTGTTTGACGGCCATCTATTGGCTGATCGCGATTGCCCGAGCCCGACACGGTTCTTAACTTTCTATGAAATAAGCCCTCAACAGATTCCACCATAAAGCCTGACCCCCCTATAGCTATAAACCCCTTCGGAAACATGCCCGCATAACTATCTTCGATGAAAGACACTTTTAGCTTAATACCTTTGAATTGGATATAGCCAATAAGCTGACGCACGAAACGATCTCTAGACTCGGTCTGAGTGTCCTCGAGCAAAAGTCCTGATTTTCCCAATTCAAAAGCCAATCGCTCTGGATCAAATGTGCCGTCAATAAAAAAATCTAAGTCGTACGAAACGCGATGCTGTAAATATGCACGGGCCAGTGCAGTCCCTCCGCAAAGAATGATGTCTAATCCAAAGGGCTTGAAATCCTTTAATATTCTTAAACACTTGTCTTGTGCGAGATACAAGCTTTTTGTTGGCTCATTTATCATAATAAAATATAAAAAAGTAATATATTACTTATTTTAGTTTAATTATCTAAAATGTCAAAAGGTAAAGTGAAGTTAAATAAAAGATGGTCCAAACCAATTGGATAAAGTGAGTGCTTTTACATACTATATTAATAAAAGGAGTCCAGTAATGGCTAAATTAACAGCGAGTAAAGCTCGGACCGTATTGTCTCGCTTGATTGATCAAGCAGCAGAAACACATCAACCCATTATTATTTCAGGTAAAAAATCAAACGCGGTTTTGATTTCCGAAGAGGACTGGAACGCTGTTCAGGAGACACTTTATTTATTAGAAACTCCAAAGATGCATCAGTCCATCAAAAAATCCATGGTTGAACCTTTGGTAAGAAATAAAAACCCTTTGAGGTGGTAGCTTAAATTTAGTTGATTTTAAGCAAATTGAATCTAGAGAGACTGATGAAATTGCAGACTGTATTCGCGAACCGTCTTTAGCATCACATCCACGTTCTCAGGAGGTGTGTGTTCAGTGATGCCGTGACCTAGATTAAATATGTGTCCGGAGCCTGTGCCATATCCATCTAAGATACGCTTTACTTCTTTCTCAACCGCTTCAGGTTTAGATAACAGAATCGCGGGATCTAAATTACCTTGTAAGGCCACCTGATTACCCACTTTTTGTTTTGCCATTTTAATATCGGTTTGCCAATCGAGACCTAACGCGTCGGACCCAGCTGTGACCTGATCCTCTAACCAGAGCCCGCCACCTTTAGTGAACATGATCGATGGAATTTTTTTAGTACGCATCATTTTTAAGTTCGACAGAATCACCTTCATATAGGCTAATGAAAATTCCAAATAACCTTGGTGTGAT